>SNQW01000019.1_pt1 | contig 213919 bp, 242 predicted proteins | sample 2580511 | NCBI WGS metagenome assembly SNQW01 (sample SAMN10953775, study PRJNA522744) | food fermentation metagenome | isolation source: 8-hour incubation of native-enriched microbial consortia from nixtamalized... | place: Mexico | collected 2017-09-24
CCAATCCACCGCTGAAAGAACTGGAAGTTGAATAACCGGTGGTCCGGGCTATGCCGCCCGGACTATTGAACTTAGAGTAAGAAAAAAAGCGAAGCCGGAAACATCCGAAGGCTTAGCGTATATTTTCGATAAAATGTTGGCGGGACCCCTGCATTAATTATTACACCAACTTCACTAACATTCTTACATACACCTGAAGTTCCAGAAGAGCTGAAATAAGTTGAAAGAAATCTAGGAGGTGTTTTTATGGGTAGTAATAAAAAAGAGATAAATTTGCTTATTTGTGAAGACGATACCACTCAACAAAAATTACTCATAGATACTATAAAACATTATGGCTTTGTAAATATTGTTGGTTGTGTTTCTACAGGTGAGGAAATGCTTGAAAAAGCGATCGAACTTGATGTTACTGCTCTACTTCTGGATTTGCAATTGCCAGGAGACATAAATGGATTAGAAGCGTATTCACTTTTAGGCCGTAGAGGTAAACAAATTCCTGCTGTTCTGGTAACTGGAGCAAAACCAAATATTAGTTATGTATATGACCTGGATATCATTGATATGGTGGAAAAACCCTACACCACTAATCGATTATGGCAGGCATTTCAAAAACTTCAAGGACATATTGAATATACACGCTTTGTAGAAGGCGGAGGACTTTATATACCAGCCGTTTCTGAAGGTCATATTCAGATGTTATTACCAAATGAGGTTTTATTTATTGAATCTGTTAATCGAAAAGTTCAGCTTCATATAAAGGATGATGTACTTGAAACAAAAATTCGACTCGGTGCATATGAAAATTACCTTCAAAATCACGGTTTTTTGCTAACGCACCGCTCTTGCTTGGTTAACACATCGAAAATTTGTGATGTTAAAGGGAATACCATTTACTTTGATAAGGATTTAAAAATAAGTACACAAATTGCAGAAAGTAATTCCTATGAAGTAAGAAATATTCTTCGACAAATTCTTCCGTTTGAATTTATATAGTATGCATCTTATTTTTAATCTATATCGCCGCTATATTAATGCTAATTCATATTGTAAATTATCCGTAGAAAATAATGTATGGATAAATAACAGATATAAAGACATCAGAATAAAACAGGAGGTGTACCTAGATGGAATCACAATTATATTTTTGGAAACCTATGATGTTGAATTATCAGAATGAGTTAGGACTTGTTGAAATTTATTACCGTAAATCTCTACCTACCTTTGAATTTACTGAACAGGACATTAGAAATGAGGTTGAAAAAACGTTTGCTTCTTATCAATTCCCGGAAGGTGTAGATCTATCTGATATTGGTGAATCGATGACGGAAGCAGAGGTAAATTTGTATGAGACTTTTCAAACAATGAAATCTAACCATTTATTGATTACAATTTCAATGCTAGCTCATATGTGGGAACAACAAATCGTTAGATTCGTCCATAAAGAACTCCAAGAAACTTTCCGTGACGTTCCACCCTTGTCATACGATAAAGCTTTACGTGTTATTGAAACTCATGGGGTCGAGGTTCGAACAAGAACATCTTGGGAAAAAATCATACGGCACCTGGTTAACACAATCAAACATGGAGAGGGTAGGTCCGCAAAAAAACTAAGAAAGCTACGACCAGACTTTTTTGCTACAGAGGGTTTTCTTGAGGATGAAATTCTAGATATTTTAGAATTGAATGGAGCAGTACTTTTAGACCCATACTCCTTAAATGTAGAGGAGTCTGACCTGTTTGACTACATTCAAGCCACCAAGGATTTTTGGGAGGAAATGCCGGAAAGGGCATTCTGTAATCTTAATACGGGAAGAAGCTGGATTTCCGAAGATTAAATAGTGTTTCTGAGCGTCCATATCAGATACTTTAAGTTGAAAAAGTTTTTACAAAGGAATATGGAAGTATAAAAATATTGACGTAAATGAGAAACATAAATTAATACTATTCGAGGTCGAATTTAATAATGGAGCATTTGACACGAGAGAAATTAATTGAGCAAGGGTATATATCTATTGGTCAAATTGGCCAGCATGAATGGTTAATACGAAATATTCCTAGGTGTAAAAAGACAACTCAATACTATGCTTTAGACAAATCCGACATAGCAATTTGGAGAACTTTTCAAACGATAGACATCGAAACACTTCAAGTTTTATTAGATGTACAACAACATTTTATAGAAAGCGAAATCAACTAACATATACTTAACTTACTACAACCCTTTTTGATGGTTCTCTGATAGTTATTAATGAATTGATGCTAACCAAGATTCACCGTGATCCATCAATACCACTCAAGCCGGTACCCCATAGCCCCTCAGACAGTTTTATTACCAGCAACTAAAGAAGAACTACTAAATTACATATCACCACTCAGGTAGGAATAAATCCATTTTCTTGGAGATTTGTTCTATAAAAAAATTTTCCTCTACTAGAAATCGAACAAGAACAAATGCTCTTGTATAATAAAAGGAAACATTCGTTTTCATTCGGAAGAATTTTTCATGGTAGATTATTCGCGGCTTAGTTGTCGGTGCTTTTTGTTAGTATGTTTGGAATATTAACAAGAATTTTAAAGCACATATTAAAAATCAAGGTTCAATGCTGTATGCTATGTTTAAGATAAGATTTTAATAAAAGGAGAGATAGCATTGGTAATTGTACCGGGGACAATTGTGTATGATGGAAATAAAGAAGAATATGAAGTTAAAGACTTTATTGGGAATGGTGCTTTTGGTCATGTATATCGGATTGTAAGAAAGAATGATCAATCCCAGTGGGCATTAAAGACATTACCATCCACTTTTGCTTCTCAGACTAGCATACAAAGTTTTTTTAATGAGAGTAAACTTGCAATGCAAATTTCTCATGAGCATGCTGCCACCTATGTTTATGTTCATGATGGTACGGAATATAGCAGTCTCCCTCCATATATCATTATGGAACTTGCTGAAAACGGTACCTTGTTAGATATAATTCAAAATCATAAGTCTGCTGGTGAATTTATTTCAAATGAGCAATTGAAAGAGTACTTCATGCAATTAATCGATGGAATGGAACATATCAATAACTACTTAGTTCACAGAGATATTAAGCCAGATAATATACTCGTACATAAAGGACGTCTTAAAATATCTGATTTTGGGTTATCCAAAATCGCAACAGAACAAACACGAACTATGACCTTCAAAGGTATTGGTCATATACGTTATCAAGCACCAGAGAGCTGGAAAATGGACAAAAACACTATTCAAATGGATATATATGCAATGGGTATTGTGTTTTATGAATTAGCTACATTGAAGCATCCTCTTTCCGTTCAGAAAGAAGGAGATATACAAGCATGGCAAGATGCACATTTGTTCCAAAATCCAACCTCCCCAAAGTCCATTAATCCCAATATAACAACTATGATGACACAAGTAATCCTTAAAATGATAGAAAAAAACACAGCAACCCGTTTCAAGGATTGGGGTGAGATTCGAAACCAGTTATTAAAGGATGATGACAAGCCTACTCCCAATACGACTCTTGTAGATAACTTGATTAATATAAGACTTGCCAAAGATAATGCTCAAAAGGCAAGAGAACTAGAAAAACAGAAGAAAAATCAAGAACTTATTGAAGGGTACAAGCTAGTAAATTTTCAGTTTTTGAATTCTGTTTATCAACCATTAAAGGAACTTATTGAAGAATTTAATCATAAATATGGTGGAGATCAAACAATTACGATGACTGCTTTTGACCCTTCTAAAAACCCCTATAAGGATTTTAACGTAATGATAAATCTAGTCTCTGGAAAGGTCCTTGAAATAAGAATGCAGTGTTTGGTGGATGATGATTTTTACCGAGAAGTTCAAAGTTTCTCTTTTGATACTAAAATCAAAAAACTATGTCGGCCTACTCTAAGAAGTAAGAAGATTATAGCATGGGGGTATTTTAAAGATAGTGAGGGGGGTGGGTTTAACATTCTACTCGTGGAAAACGAGGGAGAATTATATGGGGAATGGTATACTTTACATAATACGAACAGTGGAATTTCTACTCTCCATCGCTATCCTGAACCATTCTATTTTGATGTGAATGAGCTCGAAAGAGAGTTACCATTAATTACAGGTACGCATATTTATAATACTGATGTTATGCCCTTGGAAATGGATATGTTTTTAAGATATTTGATACAAAATATATAATTTCTAGTGAAAATGTAAGTATCGTTAAAGCAAGAGAGATATTTTTAAACATTAAGGGGTCACCTCACATCGCCATCAAGTTAATATTTTATTGCACCCCCAAAACGAAATTTTTAGGATTTCTCGTAACAAAGAATCTCTTTTTATCGTTTTGGGGGTAACTTGTTTTCTTAGCTTGATGGGCATGTGACGTGACCCCTTATAGTACTCAAACTTTATTTCTTGTCTTTATCATTTTTTAAACGCTGAGTTGCGTTTGGTTTTTTTTGTTGTTCCAGTTCTATGATTTTTTGCTCATACGTGACACGCATTTGTTCGCTTTGTGCCTGACTCTGTGCCAACTCTTCTTGCAGAGTCAGTATTTTCTCTTCGTATGATGCTCGAACCCTTTCAACTTGGCCATACAATTCCTCTACCTTTGCTGCATGAATTTCATTTTGTTGAAGCAATTTCTGTTGCAATTCTTTCGTTGCTTCAGACACAGCACGCTCCTTTTCATATTCCTTACGTTCCGTTGCACGCTCTAGCTCAACAGTGTGTTTTTCGTTTAGGTAAATAAGTTCTTCTTCATGTCGTTCTTTCAGCATAGCAATTTCATCGCTATGTTTCTTTTCCAAAGAAATAAGTTCCTTGTGCATCCCTTCGTTCTCTCGCTTCTGTTCTTCCAGTTTGGCAGTCAATTGTGCTTTTTCGTTACGTAATTGCTCACTTTCTTTTGCGTCGTCCTGGTACTGAGCAACAAGAGTAGAAAGTTTATCTTTCTGCTCACGCAGCTCTGTAATGAGTAACTGACTATTCTCATCGTTTTTGGTCAACTTCTGCATTTCCTGCTCGATTTCTTGTTTGTCTTTAATCGCTTGTTCAGCCAGTTCTTTATTTTGTTTTTCTTCCTCTTTTGCGACAGCTAATTTCTGTTGGTAATCAGCTATGATTTCATCCTTCGATTGCTTAATCTCATCGATTTGATTCACCACAAATTGCTTATCATTGTATGCTCGCTTTACCATGTTAATCATCAAGTCATTGATTCTGTGAATATGCCCCTCTAACTCCTTTATATCAGGTGCGTAATCAGGCGAAACTTCTTTTGCTTGTTCCAGCTCATACATTGTCACTACACGGTCAAACCATTCCTTGGCAGGGAGCCCCGAATCTTGAATCATTTGCTCAATCTTCTTCTTTCTTTCCTCTGGTACACGGAACGATTGTGTCGCATCTGCCATCGATATGACCACCTTTTAAAATATTGTTTACTTTAAAACCCTTATATATCAATACGTTTACATGTTTACTTTATATTTTAATTATAACTCATTCCACATGAGATTTATACTAAAAAAGTGAAATATCTGACGAATTGGAAAAAATTTGATGAATTGAGGGCTGGGTAGGCTTTATGAGCTTAAAAGTAGCCCCCTTATGTTTTAAAACAGAGGGGAAAATAATAGAAATTTGTATTACCATAAAATCCGCTAATATCAATACGTTTACATCGTTGATATATCTTTATTAATATAATTATTCTTATAAATGAACTACAAACACAGCATATAGTTAATAACATATAATAAGTTTACTATAATAAAAATATGTAATCCGCATAATAAATTAAATATTACGACGTATACATTTTTAATAAATTTAAAATTATATCAAATCGTATAAATTAATGCAAATAAAATATTTCAGTTAGTATGATTTTAATTATACTAACCATTGTGTAAGTATAAAACAGATGTTATAATCTTACTAACGGAATAAATTGGAATTTTATTTGAAACAAAGAATCAAGAATGGATCTCTTTAAAAAATATCTTGAACAACTTGAACGATTCGAGAAATGATTAAAAGTAGCTAATTACGAAATAAAGGTGGAGATTTTATGAAAAACCAATGCGTGTTCGCCTTATCTCATCCAAAAGATAGTCACTTCAAGTCGTTTCTAAATGAATATGAAAAGCTAATAGATAACGGTAAAATCAACATTTTATATACAGAAACGAATAGTCGTTTAGAATTCTGTGTATTAGTTAGTGGAAATAAACACGATTGCTCGAAGATCAAAGATTCTATTACAGAAGCCAAAGGAAAAATATTTGATTTCTTCGGTAAAAATGGAGGCCCATTCTATATAGGCTATAATGAACAAATTGTTGAAGCAATGGAAGAAATAATGCAAACAATTAACGAAGAAACCGATGTCTGGCCAAGTGAGAGAGAGATTTATCAAAAATATAAGCAGAACGAAATCAACTTACAGACTTTTTTTATTGAAAGCTATAGAACACGTCCTATGTTAATGAAATGGGGCAATAAATTAATCGAGACAGGATACCAATTCTAAAAAAATGTTAGTGGAGAACAGGAGAGCCATTGAAGAAATATATAGGATATATCAGGGTTTCGACAGAAGAGCAAGTTAGTGGGTACGGCCTGGATGCTCAAAGAGCTAGTATCGAAGCATACTGTATGGCTATGGGCTACGAACTGGAGCAAATTTTCGTGGATGAAGGTGAATCCGGAGCAAAAACGGAACGACCGGCACTGCAGGAAGTTCTTGCTCTTGTGAGTACTGGTGAATATGCTGGCGTAATCGTAATGAAACTTGACCGTTTAAGCCGTAAGCTAAAAGATATTTTAAATATGCATGATGACGTATTCTTACCTAACGATACAGCCATCATTTCAGTAAAAGAACAGTTTGACACATCAAACGCTATGGGACGACTGTTTTTTCAAATTATCGGCTCCTTCGCAGAATTCGAACGCGAAGTCATTAAAGAGCGGATGGTAGGCGGAAAAATAGAGAAAGCAAAAAAAGGCATATTTGCTGGTGGATCTGCTGCTTATGGATACGATGTTATAAATGGCGAATTAGTCGTCAATGAAACAGAAGCCGTTGCAGTTCGACGAATATTTCAAATGAGAGCAGACCAAATGACCCTTCAGTCTATTGCGGATATTCTAAATAGAGACGGAACTCCAACAAAACGCGGACGCAAATGGTCAAAGGTAGTAATAAAACAAATTCTTGATCGCGAAAGTTTTTACAGAGGAATGTATAAGTATAGCGATATTGTCGTAAAAGGACAACATACACCGATACTCCCTATGGATGAAGCGAATAGCCACTCGCAAAATGAGGTGAAATAAGATATTTTTCATCTTAATTTGTTGTTTTAAGTGTGATAGAAGGTAAATACATTCGAGCATCTGTGAGCTGCAGCCACTTTGTTAATCGAAAATCTGAAAGAAAGGTGTTGATTGATTTTCTTTATAATTTTTAGAACCCGATCAAGGACCGGAAGGCAAATGGTATACTAAGAAGTAACAGAAGAAAAGAAAAAGTACGGGGGAACTTATGAGAAGAAGATTGGACCTACGCGTAGATTTTGCTTTTAAAGCTTTGTTCGGTACACATGGAAATGAATCCATTCTGGCTGCTTTTTTGAATGCTGCTCTCCGTTTGCCCGATAGCAAAAAGATTACAGAGGTTACTCTGCTAGACCCACAGTTCAACAAAGAAAATACCGAGGATAAAAAATCAATTCTAGATGTGCATGCACAGCTTGAAGATGGAAGTCGTGTAAATGTAGAAATCCAGGTCAATAATAAGCATGATATGGAAAAAAGAACCTTGTATTACTGGTCTCGTATGTATACGAGCCAGATGAAAGAGGGGATGGATTACGGAGAGTTATGTCGAACCATTACCATTAATATCGTCGACTTTCGCTACCTCTCGCATACGCCTGGATATCATTCGATTTTTCAGTTATACGAATCAGAAGAGAAGTTCCTGTTAACCGATACACTAGAGATTCACTTCATGGAATTACCCAAGTTACTGATCAAGTGGCGACGTGGGGAAGTGAATCCGCGAGAAAACCAACTGGTACGCTGGTTGCTTTTACTTGAAGCCTCAGAAGATGAGGAAATTACGCAAGTATTGGAGGAGATCGCGATGCAGGAAGATCAAACCCTAAAGAAAGCAATAGATGAATGGGAACGTGTGAGTCAGGACCCTGAAGTTTTATTGGCTTATGAAGCACGTAGAAAAGCTCTGTTGGATGAAAAGTCCGCTTTAAGAAGAGCTGAAAAGCAAGGTGAAATAATAGGGGAGGAAAGAGGGAAGAAAATAGGAGAGGAAAGAGGAAAGAAAATAGGAGAGAAAATAGGAGAGAAAAAAGCTATCATGAAAGTTGCCTTAAGTATGATACAAAAAGGAATAGATAACGAAACAATAGCCGAATTAACCGAGCTTACACAGGAAGAGATTGCACAACTTCGCAGGCAATAAAATAAACCCTGGTTATTGGATTTCATTCCAAAGCCAGGGTTTTGTTTTTAATGGATATCAAAACAAAGATATGACCAACTTCGTATAAGCTGTATTATACCCTAAAAATGTATATTGCTACTTATTGGTAGATATCAATCTATATCGGGAGTTTTTTTCATCAGGAGGAAGTAAGCTTCCTTGTTTAACAAGAGTCTGCAACATTTCTTGCACGACAACAGTACGTACTCCTAAAAATTTTTGAATTTCTCGTACTCGTGTTTCGCCTGTTTTTTCGATGAAAGAAAGAAGTTTGCTAAGTTGTTCCGCCTGCTCTTTTTCCTCCTGTTCCGTCCTGTTTATCCACCTATCCCGAAGTACTGCCAACTTTTTCTCCAAATCCGTTTCATCACCTGCCAATAATGGTGACTGGAAGCGAATATACCCGTTCTTTCCTTCGATTATTGCAAGACCATCACCCTTGCCCAATAGACATGGATTCATCTGTTTGCCAAATACAGTCTGATAGTCGGAAGGAGCTGGAAGGTTGAAGCAAAATCGGGTAAGGAAGTTGGCTTTGATTTTCCCAGTCACAATGTCAGAAGAAGGGCGTTGTGTGCAGAGGATAACAAATATACCGCATGCTCGCGCTTTTTGTCCGAGTCTTACAATAAAATCCTCTACACTTTCATCTTGCATAAATAAGTCAGCGTATTCATCCACCAGAATTAACTTATAGGGCATTGGCTGTCTTGTTTTTTCACGATAAGCTTTAGGAGAACGAACACCAGCGTACTCTAGCAATGCATATCGTTTTTCCATTTCTTCTGTCAGTTCATTCAATACATCCACCGCTTCTTCCATGTCAGTAATAATTCCAGTCATGTGCGGAAACCCGATATTGAAGAAACTAAAATCGATTCTCTTTGGATCAATAATTGTTACTTGTAATGTATCTGGTGTATTGTAGGAAAGTAGCGTGTAAAGTATAGACATCGTAAATTCTGTTTTCCCTCCACCTTTAGCTCCTGTCACCAGCGCATAGTGAAAGCGGGACAGCGAATCAAACATCGGCTGGCCAACAATATCTACACCTACTATAAAAGCCAAATCGTGTTCTTTGGCATACTGCTGAAACGCCCCTGAAACAAGTATTGGCTCCAACCATACAATATCGCGGGTATCACGAGGAAACAACAGTGCTGCTGTTCCTGGCTGCGCTCCTTGCTTAATAGCAATTTCCTCTTTTCCAAGCTCCGTTTGCAGATTCATACGTTGACGAGATAAATCGTTAAACTTCATACCGCGCGGTAATTTCACTGTAATTTGCTGTAGTGTTGGCCCTTTTACCGTGCTGACTATTTCTAGCTTTCCGTCTAAGATGCCCACTTTCCGCATAGCCTTTTCTAACTTTCGCTTAGAATGCTCTGCTTCTATGTCCGAATGCAGGGATACTTCCGTCGGTGCAGAAACTTCTTGCGGTACACTTATTTCTTCAGTAACCACTTCTACTGGAGCAGCCTTTAGTAGAAACGCTTCTTCTTCCACTTGCCTAGCATCTGGAAAGAACGCGCGAATTTCCGATGTACAAAGCAAGAAATCACGTTTATCATCTGGCGAAAAAGTCCGTTCCTTCATATAAGAAAGCAAACGTTTAGAGGTGAAGGCACATTCAAATTCATTCATGTCGGCCAACGGTACAAGAAGTGACTCAACAAATCGAATTAGCGGTAAGCGGCTTCTGCGATCTTCCTGCACAGCAATTCGAATACTAACCTGAAAACCATCCTCCTGTTCTTTTTGCTCTGCCTGCGGAATGATAATCCCGCCTTCTGACCACCCTGCAACTTCATTGATTTTGACCGCAACCCACTCCTGCATACGGCGAAGGAGAGAAATAGAAGAGGGATTCGGCACACCAGATAGATATGCATCATATTGCGACATAACTAGAGCGCGCCAGCGTTCATCTCTTTTGCGAGCAAGAAATTGTATCCAGACGTTACCAGGTATCCCAGAGAACTTTTCCAGGTCAATGGTTTGGACAAAAGAAAAGGGGAAACACGCAGCTCGTTTAGGAAATGCTTGATAGAAGACACTCGGCACAAACACATCAGGAGATGAAGAAGGAGGAAGAGGAATCCGGCGCGATTGCGTAAAATAACGTACTGTCACCATTGCACCATGCTTAATGAAATCGACTCCGAAACGCCCGTCAGCAACGTGATGAGCGCCTTCTAATGTATCATAGAAGGTAATCATACGTTTCCTCCTTATGATTTCTTTGGGATTACTAATTTTTTTGCCGTATCTGTAATCCGCTTTTGTATGGAACGACCCATTTTAGACTTTTCACCTCGCGGCATAAATGTAGGAGGCTGCTTCATACGTGAAAGGCCACCAATAAGAAGGAGAACTTTAACAAGTACATCTGCAGGGCCAGTAATTTGTTTAGATCCGAACATAAGAAGGAGAAGGAACGCTAAGAGAGAGACTTGCCATATTTGCTCTATGCCGATTCTTTTTACACCGTTCCACCATGTCCGACCGTAGTGCTTGGTATCTTCAAAAACGAAACAGGACAACGCTAGCGGGCTAACAACACCGAGAATAGCCATGTCTACCCATCGGCGACCGGCTTGAAAGAGGAGTGGTATTGCATTCCATAGAAGCAACGCGTCAAAAATGGCCATGCCAAATACATCAATATCAGTAAAGCTCTGCGTAATGACTGCATTATTCAGAGAGGAAATGTCTGGCATATTGGTGACCTGAGAAAATCCAAACCTACCTATAGCTAATGTCACGCGGTTAATAATGCGTGTGGCTACATCCAATCCCATCGGTAAAAAACCGATGCCAATCATAACGAGTACCAGTCTCCAAACTATACCACCAACCTCTTTATTAGAGGCTTCTTGCTTGGCGTACCCCATAGAAATCCCTTTCCATACTCCCTTAAGCCCAATCAATGAGATAGAAAGAACGGTCACAAGAGAAAAGGTGTGTATAAAACCAGTGCTAGTGAAAATCCAAATTGGAAGCGTATAGACCACGCCACAGACTAAACGAAATATCCAGCCGAGTAACCAGTAAAGAAAAGAATGAAAATAGTCAGGAATAGGCGGAGTTACAGGCTGTGCAGCGGATGCCGGATTGGCAAGCAAAAACATAGAGGTTACTACTCCGCCCGTCAAAACAGCATAGGGTATTATCCGAGTGGCGGTATCCATCCAGGAACGCCAGACATCACCCAACTTATGAAGTATACAACTAAGGTCAATGTCGGAATAGCCAGAAGCAATATACCGAAGCCACGCAGTGAATTTTTTGCCATTTTCTTTGCCAGTATTTCGAATCCCATCGCTTTTAAGATGAAGGTACTCACAAAAATGGCGACCAAGAACCAAAAGCCGTTCGTAATAAGATACTGTATAGCTTCCTGAAACAACTGTGCTAAGTCTGTTCCTGCCGGGCTGTTCCTGAATACTGGATGTGGGATGATGGAATCCATCGTGTGTTTGCTTGGAAGAAATGAAGATGAGTTCATTTGAGCGGCAGCTTGTGAGGTTGCTTGAGCTATGACAGATTGAGGAATGGCATGCGGAGTGGAGTGTGCAACATCTGCCACGTTTGGAATTGTTGGAGCCTTGGCCTCTGGTACTGGAAGAGCGGGGAGCATTTGTTTGAATAGAAACGACGTTACTACAGTGAATAGGGATGCTGCTTGATTCAGTCCCGGAATCGGAAACACCGAAGGAGCTGCAGCGAGCATGTAGGGAGATATGTGGCGCATGCTGTTCTCGAATGTGTACAGGCACTGTTTGGCGATGCTCTTCCACTCCTTTCTTAATCTTGGGCTTGCGGCTCTCACCTCTCTTTCCACCCATTGAATAAAAAAATTCGAACTAGAATCCAAGGTCTTGGATGGAATCTGAATCGTCGCGTTTTTCGCGTGCAGAGCGATGCGTACGTTCATGAGAACGCCTCCCTTTCTCTTTTTTTCCTTTGAACAGCTTTCCATCCATAAAACCTTCAACTAACTTTTCGGTTCCAACAATTAATGAACCGCCAGCCGCGATTTTTAAAGCCATAAATGCCAATGTTACACCAGTAATGACCATGTTAAATCACCCTTTCCTCACCTCTTGAGGAAAGCATATTTATTAAGTTGGTTGTCTTATTCTTACATCGCTAAAAATTTTTTCTTACTTCTGAGAAACAACACACAAAAAAATTATGGAGCACGATAAAAGATTTCATCAAGAGATGGATAATGCAATCCAGGTAACAAGCGTAATAATACATCAATAGATGGCATGCGCTCACCAGCGGCTATCGCGTATAAAGTGCTGACAGGAACTTTACTTGATTCCTGAATCACCTTTATTCTAATCTCCTTCTTTTCAATATATTGACCGATTGTACATATCAATTTTCCCTTCCCAGCCAACAATTCCATGGAAGCTGGAATAAGAGCATCACTTATTGATTTATCCGTTTTTTCACGCATCCTATAAATTAGTTGCTCTGCTGCCATAACAAGCAAGGATTCTGGTGTATAAGGTGTAGGGTTTCCAACCATATAAGCAAGTACAACACCTAGCCGCTCCAATTCAGAATGGAGTTCACCTGGAATGGAAATACTGATTTTAGACATTATGAACCAACTCCCTTTTCTCGCTTTGTAGAAAAATATGCAAAACGGATGGTGAATATTTTGCTTTACATCGATAAAAGAGAAGCGGAACGATTAGCAAAAGAACTTGAAGAAGCCAACAAAAAATGGGAACAGGAAAACAAAGATAAGGATCGAGAATAGTTTTCTCGCTCCTTTTTTTATTTGCGAATAATCGTTTCCGGTTTCCCGTTTCCCTAATCTTTTGTTTCCATACCAGTTTCCGACTAGAATTTCAACATTGAATACAGGTACATGAAGGAAAAGAACATTGACATACAAACAATGTATAAACAAAAAAGTTCGACTTATCATCACTAAAACCAATACCGCGGCTCTTTTTTCAATAAAGCCATTGTGATTTTGGTGCATGGTTACATTTTCAGTTACTTATTTTGGAATAGATAAGAGGTATTCATGTACGTTCTTGTGATTCATATAAAAAACCTCAAATACAATTCTTCATCATAAATTTGTACTGATGTAATAATGTAGTAGCGTAAAGGTGTAATGGTGCACTGATGTAGTGATGTAGTGATACAGTCATGTAATAATGCAATGATGAAATGATGAAATAACTTTAATCGGTGAAATTGGAAAACACGGGAAGCGGGGGAGATCTACATCGTTTTAATTATTAAGGTGATTAGCACTAAAAGGAGAGCATATATCGCCTTGCTTATACCCGCATTTTCATTGTAAAAATTAAATTTGCGGGTAAATATAAGCTTTCATCATACCTCTCCCCTACCAGGCATATATTTATACAGATGAAGTGATGTAGCAATGTAGTAAAGCACTTTCAAAAATGATGGGGGGCGACCATTTTGGGAGGAGAAGGACGTTGTATGGGAGGAAAGAGAGTAGTAAGGATGAATCTATCATCAAACAAATTGTATATGTACAAACTGAAGCAGCTTGCTCGCGCATGCCAATTTGAGGATGCTGAGATGGCAACACGACTCATTTACGCATCTTTGGACAGCTATCGATTTGTTCATTCTATACAAAGAGAATACACAAAAGAAGGCAGACTATGGGTAACTGTAGAGCCATTGGAAGAAGGAAAAACAAAATATAAAGTTTCAGGAGAACAGGACTTTATAAGAAAAGGAAAAAATATTCTTAAGGATTCGTTTCTTAATTTTCGACGTGACAAACGCATAACCATCTCTATTTCAAATGAATATGATGAGAAATTAGGCATGTTGTCCGATTCACTCGATTGTAAAAAAGCTGCATTGGCAGCTCTTATTGTTCATTTTAGTTTAGATAGTGGTCCAATTATTGACCACTTTCAAAATAAATACTGTGTCAAAGAATACCTTCGTGTTGCTCCTTTGACAGAAGACGGGATCGTGACCTATTTTTACTTAGCTGCGAATGTCTAACCAGTGCTTAATATCAGTAGCAATTTCTAGCTCTTCTTTATAGCAGTCTTCGCATTTTCCTAAATTTTTTTCACTTGTTAAGCCAGTGATAGATACATTACACATTTTACATTTAGGCATCTTTTTCACCTTGTTGTCTTTTTATTTTTATTATTGGCAAAACATTTTTTTCTTATACACTATAATGAATAAATTTCTGTGTATGAAGAAGAAAAATAACTGCAAGTCTACAGTTCTAATTGATTCACAATATAATGAAAAGCCCTCCTGCAAACAATTCGGAGGGCTTTAAACACTGACTAATGTTTTTTTGTGTAGAAATGTCTACTGAATACGTCCAATTAATTGCTGTTCAGCCATCTGCACCAAACGTTTGGTAATCTCGCCACCTACAGAGCCGTTCTGACGAGATGTTGTATCTGGACCTAGTTGCACGCCAAATTCTGAAGCAATTTCATACTTCATTTGATCCAAAGCCGCTCGTGCTTGTGGAGCAACAAGGTTATTTGTATTTCCACTTTGTCGTTGAGCCATAACAATGTGCCTCCTGTAGTAAGTATTTAAAGTTCCTAGTTATAGCTTTCACAAAAAATTAAATGTTATACATAATTTGTATATCGGAATAATTAGTATACCAAAACGACACAGACTATATTGCATCACTAATTTTCCATTCACACAAGAAATGTTTAAATTTTACAAGGATAAACCTTAACAATGAAGAACTTATAATTAATCTGCATAATTTAGAAATTTATGGCGGTGATCTAATGAATGAAGAGCACAAAGTTCCATATGGTATGAAGGGAGAGTCTATTGTTCATATATCAGAAGTAGATTCTGGTTTAGCGTGTGGTTGTGTATGTCCTGTTTGTGGAGGAAAGTTGGTAGCAAAAAAAGGACATGTTTACGACCATCATTTTGCACACTATGCAACATCTTGCTCTTATTCTTTAGAAACCGCACTGCATTATTTAGCAAAGGAAATTTTGCTTGAAGCTAAGGAAATGTGGATTCCTCCTACAATTCTATATAGCCAAACACATTATATTGTTCATCAAACTGAATCTCAATTAATAAAATTTGATGATGTTGTATTAGAACAGAGAAGAGAAGGCTTTATTCCTGATTTATTAGTGATAGTAAAAGGTCGACCCTTATTCTTGGAGGTCTGTGTAACTCATAAGGTTAGTACGTCAAAAAAGAAAAAAGTTCGCGAATTAGGCATCTCTATGCTTGAAATAAAGCTTGAAGATAAACAGAGATTGGAAGATTATGCTTCAATAAAAAAAGTGCTTGTAGACGAGATTACTAATAAAAAATGGGTTTATAACGCAAAGATTGAAGAACTAAAAAAGCTATATATAGGTTCATATACAGAGAAACAAGAACCGAGGATAAAGAAGAGAAAGGATGGATTTGTTACCTCTTCCGGGCACTGGTTCCAATTTTAATTCATCTCAGTATATGACGAACCAAGATGAATTTCGGTTGTTCGATTAATTGGTGCCTTATATTATTCCAAGTGAAGCATCGACCGTCTCTTGAGAGACGGTCTTTTCTTACATCAGAATAACATTATAATTTTTCCATGCTAGGGTGGTATTCAATAAAAGGTAGTTCCTCATTTTCCTCAACCTTTTTTCTAAGCTTGGTATAAATATCTCTATAAAGGTTAGTGGTAATACTAAAATACTCTACATAGTAATCAGCAGGATCAAGGGGTTCTGAGTCTCCTGTAAAATGTATTGTATATCTACGATCCACCTTATGTCCCAACATATAACTAAAAGCATTTGGATGGCACACTTCTGAAAGAGCATCATAAGACTTCCGGAATTTTTTATCACCTATTTCGTAATTTGTTCGTAAAAAATAATCAACAGCGTCAATTAAATTCATAACATTAATTGGATCAGGTGCATCAAACAGCTCTTCCCCTTTGGACTTTACTCCCAAATACAGGCTTCCCAAGGTTTCTGATAATTCTTCTTCCGATATAGTTTCTTGTGAATACTGATTATATTTTTTAAATAATAGAGCTAAGGCTCCAGTAGTTTCAAAATATGCTCTGAGTGAAAGGGTTGACACGATTGCATTTTGCTTATTTAAACCATCTATATAGCCCTTTGCTAACATTTTTGTGCGAAACAAGTTAGTCTGTAAAAAAACCATACAGTTTTGACCTATCAGACTTTTGGGTCTTACAGAGACTGGAGTGAATTTTTTTATATAGTTTTCCTGGTAAAATTTAAAAAGATCCTTTATTTCATCAATATACTTAGCTTTACCTTCAGACTTTAACATGTCCTTCACAGTTTTCTTTAATTGCATTCCATATATTCGCTCCATTCTACTAGAAAAGATTTTTGATTTTTCTATTTTATCACAATCTAACTGTACACTAGAATTCTTTATTCAGCCAAACTTTGTGGTCATGGGGGCTGAAAGGGAATAGGTCTGTATATTACTTATTAAACAATCTCAGACATTGAATCCTATATTTACAATTATATTTCAATGAAAATAAATAAAAATACAAAGGACTTTCTTCACATACAAAAAAAACGAAAAAAACCAGTTATATCAACGTTTTTACAGCATTATATTATTGAAAAAATACTATAAAAATGGTAAAATAGACTTATGAAAAACAAAAAATCAATGATGTTTCAGTTATATTTTTTCGTTAAAGGGGGATAAAAAATGCCCAAAAAAAGAGAAGTAAGAGAAAAAGAAATAGGTGATACATCAAGTTTCACTATTCCACATGAGTTTACACATGTACTTACTGGAAAGAAGGTCATCGTAACTAAAGAATTATTAAACTACATTAACGCTTTATTGGTAAATAGAAACCTGATGCACGCAATTATGACTGGGTTATATGAGCAAACGCAAAATAAACCGCAAAATCTTACAGAAATTAACGATAAGCTTGATGAAATATTACAACGCTTATCTCATCATTAAAAAGCAACGCCTTACATCTTAGTCCTACCTGTTCACTTTCACTTGCGTTGCCTTCCAATAGAAACAACAAAACGGGAGGGATTTATAGATGGCAATACTACCTACGTATGAAGAAAAATTTAACAAAGAAGCTATCAGAAAATATGCGGAGGTAACATGTGAACTATACGAATTTGAGTCTACTGAAGAAGAAAGAGAACAAACGAAAAAAATTCAGTGGTTGGAAAATCAGCTAGTCAGAATAGGTGGAGAACCAGTAAGAAAAATTTTAGCTGAATTACAATCACAATACTTGTATGCAGGTGTTATTCTTGCAGAGAAGACGTTTGTGGATGCATTTATATCGGGATACGAATTCGCTGGTAAAACACAGTTAATGAATAAATAAAAAGCTCTTGAAATTATCAGAAATTGATTGTAGAATGGCATTAATAAAACGTATTAATTAACAGTATACTTATTACAAACGGCCGCAAAGCGGAGTTTGGGGAATTGAATCCCTAAACTCCGCTTTTTTATTTTTTCAGGAAAGGAGGATACTTTTTGAATCTACATCAACCAGCTAATGATAAGGTGGTCCAAATGCGAAAAAAATCAAGCTACCCTGTAATTGAAGAATTCCAAAAGATTTTTCACGCAACAGAAACACCAGCTGAAATTCAGGAGGAGATCACTTCGTTCAGCGAGGAACAGCAGCACTTACTTTTTAAGCAATTTGCAAAAATTGTACACGATGAAATTCTCTTTGTTGTTACAGCTTACAAAATGCATATGAAGGTGAATGGTTAGTATGAAAAAGATAGTTCATCTTCTTATTTTCACCGTTAGTTTTTTCATGGTGATAAAAAGTATAGTCGGTTTCACCTTGTTCTTCGCTCTTACTTTTCTTTCCATTTCAGTTATTTTAATGGTCATTCAAAAGAGTGTCTGGCTTATGTTGGCGACTTGGCATAGTTTACTGCTTGTCTTAGCTTCATGGCTACAGCCTTTATGGGGACCACCAGCCACATTATTTGTACTCATGACTTTGCTACTCTGCGATATTCCATTGGCATTACTCTATCGACGGAATGTTAAAGAAAGTTCAAAAGAAGGAATATTTATGTGGTTCAGATCTCTCTTCTCTACTAAACAACAAACACCAATAAACGCAGTAAATTTCGTACTTGGTGAGCGAGTAGAAATCGAAAATTGCGAGGTTCAAAAGCGAGCATAAATTAAATGGTCAGAGGTGAAAAGGGTGGTCTGCATGAATGATATTGAGAGTTACTTTGAGCAAGAACAATTTGTTTCTATTCAATCTATTCAAAAATACCTTGAGGTTACACAAGGAGAGCTCGATTATTATTTCTTGGAGTCTCAACAATACCTTATCCGTTGTTGTGCTGAAGAACAAGAGAGAATACAACTTTCAACATTAAGGAAAAGGTTAGAATCTATACGTAATAACGACAAATACAACAATTTAGAAAAGCAAGTAGCCAACAGTACGCTTATGCTTCTTAAAGATTTTCAATAATACCGTCGAGGGGATAGGGGTGAGTGTTATTGAACTAGCATGGGGCGGCGATGATGCTTTTACGCACATGTTAGTCGTAGGGCCAACACGATGTGGAAAAACAGCTACAATACTAAAGCCGCTGATTTACCAAATTTTAGAAGCAAGAAACTCAGGCCAGTCAGTTGGGCTATCTGTGATTGAACCTAAAGGTGATATTGTTGCCCTAGTTAAAGAAATATGCGAAGAAACGGGAATGAAGGGTCACTATCTAGATCCGCTTAATCCCGGTAACGATTGCTTGAATGTAATGCATGGAGACATTGACAATGTTGCTGAGGCGACTGTTGCTGTTCTAAAGGGTCTATTCGGTAAACAAGAAGCATTCTTTGCCATCGTACAAGAATTATCAGCTCGTAATGTCACAAAGCTATTAAAAGAACTATACGGCAACGATATGGACCTTATGGATGTACTTGATACGTTGCGTGATAGAGAACGACTAAAACGAGAAGTACGTAATTTAAAAAACAAGCAAGGAAATACAGACCTGGTTGCCTTCTTTGAAAATGAATTACTTGGAAATTCCAAAATGGGTGAGAAATATCAAAGCTTGGTAATTGGTCTTCGTGCTCAATTAGAGAATGTTACATCAAATCGGTATTTGCAGCCGCTCATCACCCGGAAAAGTACAATTGACTTAGATCAACACATGGAAGAGGGCGGTATTTTAGCCGTCAATACAGCTCTTGGATTACTTGGGAAAGCGGGAGATGCATTTGGTCAATTTATCACCATGCATTTACAGTTAGCAACATTCCGAAGACCAGGAACAGAACGTACTCGTGTACCTCATTACTTAATTATAGATGAATACAGTCGATACATTAATCCTGATGTAGAAAGATTCTTATCCATCGCAGCTGAGTATCGAGTAGCGGGTATCTTTGCCTTACAATCTTTAGGACAAATTGAGATGGAGTCCGGTCAACTTTCAGCTAAGGCAGTAAAGCGGGCCATTATGGCATCCTGTAGAAATAAAATCTGTTTTGGCGGTGTCGAGGCAGAAGATGCAATGGAATTCTCCAAAGCATTTGGCAAATATAAAGAAATTCAACGAGAAGAGACATATGAAGGCGGTTTACTTCCAAAATTTATGCCTAAGAGTTATAAAGATGTCGAGAAGGAAAAGAATCGATTTGATTATACGTACCTCATGGATGGAATGCCACGATTCCACTTTGTTCATCGACTTCTACAAGATGGAGTAACTCAACCACCAGGAATTGCAAAAGGAGCTTTTATTCCGAGAAATTGGAAGGAACAATTATCAGGGCAAGCAAGAAGTAGCCAAAAGTCAGTAATAAATCATCTACTTAGACCAATAGTAGACATTATTTCAAAAAGAAAAGACAAAAAAAGCAAACACACTTTAGAGAAAGTTCTCGAAAGCAACCCTTTTGAGACTATAAATGACAGTCAGTCTCAGTCACTAGACAAAGAAAGTCTCGTTAATAAATCTGTAAATGTTTTACCTTTTCAGCTAATAATTCCTGATGAGATGAAAACAACAGATAAACCAAATCAATCAGAAGTTGTTTCAACTTTTCAAAAGAAAGAAGAAAGGATCCCATCACAGGAGCAAGAAACACAATTTGTGGAAGCAGATGGTATTTCACACACAACTGAACAGCCCACACAAAAAGAAACTGTAGAAGAAACACAAAATCAAATACAGGGAGAGCTACCACAGAAAGAAAAAATTAATATTCAAGAACATCAAACCAGCAATACAGAGTTATCAATTGACAAAAACAGAGTATCAAAAATAGAAAGTGATAACGATGAGTACGTCCAGCCTGTTGAACCATTTGGAAAAAATCCTTTTGATGATGAGTTCATAACTGTTTCAGGAGATGGTAGTGATGAAGATAGTTTTTGGGAGTAGTAATATTCTTGAATTACCTCTACAAAAGTGTTGTGAAAAAATCGTCTTGGGTGAAGTAGAATACTTCGGCAGAAAAGCTCTTGCTGTTCGTGAAGTCTATCCGGCTTACTGGAAATTTGTTGTCTATATAGAAAATGAAAAAGTGGAACTACTTACTTATTAAAAAGGAGCGATATGATATGTCAGCAGAAATGATGGATGTATTTGTAGAAGGTTATGTAGGTGGATACGAGTTCGAGGATCCAACAGAACAAGATTGGAAAGAAATTATTGGTGCTTATCAAAACAAAAAAATTCTACATGCAGAGCTACAAGGAATTGAAACAAAGCTGAATAAGCCCTGCGGAGTTATACTGGTTGGAAACATTCGAGGAGTTATTCCACTTGAATTCTCAGGTTGTGAAAATCTCCAACAAATGCGTAAACTAGTTGGACAAAAAATTGCCTTTATGGTACACAGCTATGACATGGAAGACGACGGGGCATTTACTGGTTCACGTTTAGCAGCACGAGAATTTATGGCAAATAACACTTGGAAAAAGTTTGAGGAAGGAAAAATTAAAGAAGGAGCAATCATCCCTGCTGTAGCCCAAGATGTAAATCCTTATCGAGTTGCAGCAGATATTGGTGGCATCCGGGTGAATATCCCAATTGAAGAAATTGACTACGGCTGGATTGATGATTTAACAGAAAAAGTGAAAGCAGGAGAGCCACTTCGTGTAGTTGTTCAAAAAGTCGACCTAGAAAAAAAAGAAATTAAGGTAAGTGCCAAAGCTGCCAAGAAAAACCCATGGCCAGATTGCACACGCAGATATTTTGTAGGGAGTGAGTATGCCGCTACTGTATCTGGAGTTGCGGATTATGGTATTTTTACTAACTTAGAACCAGGTGTTGATGTACTCAGTAATCATCTAAAATTTGAAGGGGTAAAAAGAGGAGAAAAAGTACTGGTTCGCATTTTGAAGATTGATGTACAAAAAAATGAAATCCGTGGCAAGATCGTAAAACGTCTGTAGTTGGGGGGATAAGTACGATGCGCCTAAGCCCGTTTTCTATTGCTCATGAATGGGTATTACATTGGGTGCAACCATCCAGTTACAAAAAGGAACGTTGGATTGAGCCGTCAAAAAAAGAATACAGGGCGTTAAAAGCCATAGCAGCAATTGGAGCCATAGGAGGAGCACAGCTCCTCCACGGCTTTTTAAACGGTGATCGAAAGCGATTAAAAAGGATGGTTGCTACCGGAAAAATCATTCGTCATGAACTACGAAGAGACAAACAAATTGTTCCTTTCTATACACTTGGTCCCCTTGGAGAACAAATGTTTAATTGTCGGGTAGAAAAAATGGATATTGAAACCGTTCTGAGGAAAATGATTTTTTTCCTACTTCATGAAAAGCTCGATGGGGGAATATGCTCATATGAACGACCATATGAAGGAATGCTACTAAAAGGTAAGTTAGAATTTCGGATAATCATTTTACGAGGAAATGAACAAGAGATTAATCGTTACTTTAAATGGGCTCAGCCTCAGGAACGAATCATCCTGGTGGCAGAGTCCGTTCACCATTTACACAACTTTAAAGAAAATCTAAAAGGAATTAAAATTCGTGCTACCACTGATGAATGGCTTTTAGAAGAAAAGCCTATGTTTTTCCGTTGGGAGAATGGATGGATTGAAGATAGAGTACAAAATAAGGCAGCAGTCGCAAAATAAACTGCTGCTTTATTCATTCAGTTAATATTGTTCTGTTCTTTTGCTAGTAAATCCATTGCAAGCTCTTTATCTGTAAACATACCATGAAATACAGGGTCCTTTTTAGCGATCCATTCTGGAATAAGGTAAACCATTGTCTTCTCTAATTGAATTTCTTTAATCTGTGAACGTGGAATCCACATTTCACGTTTATACCTTCTTTCTTCGCTAAACCAACCAACAGGCTTTGTCCCCTTAGGACATCTTGTTTTATATTCAGCCCAGAACAAAATGGCCTTTTCTGTCTGAGCGTGTATTTTTACAAGTTTACTTTTCTTAAAATCACCTTCAAGTTCAGTGCCGGTTTGGATATCGAAAAAGTTTCGTCTTTCATTCAATACTATTTTCATCTTTTAAGACGACAGCGACATATTCCAAAACAATTCCTCCTGGTAAAACAAAAATTAATGTACCATCATTTATTCTGCAAAAATACTAAATTCCCTTGCCGTAGTATGAAAAATTAGGTAATATTGAAATATATTAATGAATTACTTAATGGCTTTTGGTCATAACTCTTGAACAGCATATAAGCTGAGGAAGAGTAGGGAATACCTGAAATACGAATATCGTATTAGAGCGAATTACATCAATAAGATGGATACCGCTGAGGAAAGTCTAACGCTAACAAAATGGCGCAATAGGAATTTTTTTATATGGCCTTTTATGCCAACCTACATATTTTAAATCAACGAGTTTGCAATTAAGCAAAGTCGTTTTTTTATATTTCTTTAAAGTAAAGCGAGTTTATCTGTGAAAACAGACGAACTCGCTTTTTTTATTTTCTTTAAAAATTAGGGGGAATTTTTATGGAAAAGAAGTTAACCTTCACACATGAACAAAAACGTCTTATTTGGGAAACAATTGTACGTCCGAATTATGGTTCTCCAGAGGATGCAAAAGTATTTGTTGAGGTCTGTGAGCTTCATGGACTGAATCCAATTATCAGAGAAATCATTTTTCAAAAGTATGGAGAACGTGCAAACTTTCTGGTGACTCGTGATGGTTATGTTGCTCATGCTCGTCGCGATCCAAATTTTAAAGGCTTAAATAGTGATGTCATTCGTGAAGGCGATAAGTTTTCACTCAAGACAAAGGGAAACGAGGTTGAAATCATTCATGAAATGGCTGGTAAAAGAGGGGAAATTGTAGGCGCCTGGGCTATCGCATACCATGATAAGCTTCTACCAGTTGCAGTCCGTGTTGAGTTTGAAGAACACTTTAATGCTAATGCATACAGTAGAGTAAAAGCCCGTGGTGACAGAGGTGGTAGCAAGGTATGGGACCTCCATCCTTCTGCTATGATTCAAAAAGTGGCAGAAGTATATGCTTTACGTCGCCAGTTTCCTTTAAATGGACTATATGCTGTAGAGGAAATGGCGACCGACCTACCACAACAAGAGAAAGAAGAAAAAATTGAAGTAAAGAGTAATCCTAATCCCTTCTCTGAAGCTACGCCTACTGAGATCCAGGAACAAAAAGAGAATTCTTCAAAGTCACAAGCTCAACTCAAAGAGACTCAAGAAAAGCAAAGTGAGGTTCAACCTTCCGAAAAAACTGTACCACCTACTGAAACCCCTTCTGGTGAAGCTTTAGGTGAATCGACATCTACCTCTTCTCAAAATCAGGAAAACGGAAAGTTTACACTTCTTGATTATAAAGAGGGAGAAAGAAACGGAAAGTATATCCGCTTTTTTGCTGAATACAAAACTGGTGCCCAGTCTTGGGTACTTGCTCGAACGGATGCACAATTAGCTGAAGCTAGCAAACTAAAAGGACTGGCTGTCGGTACTTCTTTTGATATGGAAGTAATAAGTGAAAATGGATTTACATTTGTAAAGTCAGTACAAGTGTTTTCTGTTCCTAAAAATAGCGAACAACTGAAGGAGAAAAATAGCTCCGTCGATAGTACACCGCCTGAGAAAGCTCAAGAAAGCCAAGAATACTTTCTTGTAGACTACAAGACGGATACTTCACCAAGTGGTCAAGTATACGCCATTCTGACGCTTAAAGACAGAAATGAAGTTACTCACACAGTCTATGCGAGAGGAAAAGAGGCTATCGAGGAAACAATGAAAGCTCCAGAAAAAGATTGGTTTTCCGCTACCATCGAAAAAGACGAAAACGGATACCTTTTCTTGGTATCTGTTAACGTAGCAGCGGTGGCTTAGCATGGTGAAGGCTACTTTTATAGAAGGGAACACGCTTTACTGTGTGCTTCCCTCTAAGTCAAAAAGCGGAAACTATATCATGTCAGTGGAAAACATAGAGGGCAAGCTTGTGGTCACCCACTCTTGCCCTGCTTCCAAATTTAAAAACGAGTGTCTACATGTAAGGGAAGCAGTGAACTGCTACCTGCAGTGGAGATGGTGGGAACAATTGCAGGGAATTGTGACCGTGACAAAGCATGTTGCATTGCAACCAACTTGGGAGCAAATCCCTGTACCCGGAAGTATAGAGGACACTATTGATATAGTTTGGGAGGCTGAATGCCATGTTACCGAGTATTTTGGATATAGCGACCCAAAACGGGGTTCAAATCAACAGCAAGACCCTACGTTACCGTGAGGTACGTGCAAAGTGTCCATTTTGCAATGCTGATGTAAATCAAAAACATAAATTTTATTTGTCTTTAAACCAGCGAGATCAAGTTTTTAAATGCTGGTACTGTCATGAACGTGGCGGTGTATTTAAATTTGTCTCGCTTTTAACAGGAGAGACAGAAGAAGAGATTAAAAATCGTTATTCCAATACCAAAAGTCCATATAAGCCCCATCCAGCTGAAAAGCTAACACTACAGCAACTTCAGCTTTTAGGTTATCGAGCAAAACCGGACTGGTATGCATTACGAAAGAGGGATCGGGAGTACTATATTCGTACCCGTGACCTGGTATGGGATGAATGGAAACAGCTAATTAGAATTGAACGTAATAAAGCGTTTCAAGTTCTTATAGTAGGAATTGAGTTCTCAATGTATCAAGAAGCAGTAAGCTATATTCAATCCATTGAGAAAAAGACAAGTGTTTCGTTTTTAGATTTTCTTCTAGAAGTCTACTCAAAATCTGAGTGGCCAATTTGGGCAAAAGAGGCAAAGCAATTTGCATTAAATCTTAATTATAAAAAGCATGAAGGCAATCCGCTTTCTGTGCTTATCATGGCGCAATATATTTTAAATACGCTTAGTTACCAAAGCGAAGAAGAACTGGTAGCCGCTCAATAGAGCGAAAAGGAGACAATGATGAGTTTAAATCGTGTGATTTTACTTGGACGTTTAACGAAAGATCCAGAAATGCGCTACACGACAAATGGTATGGCGGTAACCACATTTACGCTTGCTGTGGATCGTCGTATGACGAACCAGCAAGGCAATCGGGAAACAGACTTTCTTCCGATCGTAGTATGGAGTAAGTTGGCCGAGCTGTGTGCGGAATACTTAAAAAAAGGACAGCAAGCTGCCGTGGAGGGGCGCATTCAAGTGCGCAACTACGAGAATAAGGAAGGCCGTAGAGTTTACGTGACGGAAATTGTTGCTGAGAATGTCCAATTCCTGAGTGGCGGACAAGGTCAAGGCGGTAACAGCGGTAAAGGTAATGATAATTCATTCGGTGGTAGACCTACTGGTGATGGCCATAATCCGTTTGCTAATGATCAAAAACCTATCGATATTAGCGACGACGACCTGCCATTTTGAGACTCATCAAATGTGCAACATGTAATCGTAATCTGATTTAATTCAATCTTCTTGTTTATCCCTACCGTCGGGAAAAAATCATCACTCCCGACGGGTAAAGGGGGTGAAAAAGGAGAACGATAAATATGTCTATTTTTACTGTAACTCGTGAAAAGGCTCAAGAAGAAGGCCATGCTTGTTTTAATAACGGTTTGCATACAATTGTAGAATTAGACCATCTTGAAAAAGGTAGCATGCATACCATTAGCATTAAACTTCCAAATGGCCAATACCTCACTACTTGCATCATTCCTTTTGATGGTGATTCCGGCACAATAGATTTTAAATATCACGGAACAGGCGAGCAGAGGGTAATCGGCTTTCGAAATGGAAAATCAGAAGAGATAAAAGCCGATCTTTATACTCTTGAATATAGAGAATAGCCAGTAGTAAAGATTCTCTTACTACGGTATATAAATATTCTTTCCATTCAGTCCTGAGAGGGGACTTTTTATCACATCCCCCTCTCGAAAGGGATGTGGAAGGGAGTAGACACACTCATAAGCGCAGTGAAAACCGATATTATTTCCAACTTACCTGAGTATGAGGAAGCAAAATAGGGATAGTGAGTGTCTACTACTTTTCAAGCCCTAGTGTGAAGGGATATTAAACAACTTCCTTCACACAAAAAGGGGGTTGAAAGGGGAATATTAATATGACGAATAATGTATTTGTTTTTGTCATTGTTGATGAAGGAGTTATTCAAAATCTAGTTGTAGAAGAAGATTTTGAGACGATAAAAAACATAATGGCTGAGAAGCTACGGCGTTATCTTGATGAACATGGTCAATACATGTTAAAAGAGCGCGGAACAGAAGATGGATATGCTAATTTGTATACTGTTTTTCCTAATGGAAAGCATAACTATCTGTTATCTTATCCATTTGATGGGGAAGAGACAGTAGATAGCGTCATAGAAAGACTAACAACAAATAGAGGATTATAAAACAGTGGGTTGTTTCTTGCTTAATGCGGGATACAGCCCTGTTTAGTTTTAAGGCTTATCTAAACGAAAGGGTGAAAATAAATGAGTACTGTAGCCTCACCCTTAACGGCAATGGTATTTTCATTTTCAAGACTATCTCTTTTTGAACAGTGCCCGTACCGCTTTTATTTACGCTATATCGAACGAGAAGAGGAACCCACAACGGAACCTCTGGCGCTCGGTAAAGCTACGCATAAAGGCATTGAGCAACGGATAAATACAGGATGTAGTATAGAAGAGGCTGCTCTCGATGGATTGGTTGAAGCTGATTTCTATCCACTTAAGATGAATGAGCTTCAAGATTTAATTTCTCGAGCAAAAGTAACGCCTGGAATGGGGAAAACGGAGACTTATTTCCATCTTCCTCTTTGTTCTTCATCATCAAGTCCAACAGTACAGGGATTTGTTGATTTAGACATGGATACCCGCTTTGTCGATTGGAAGACGAATCGGAAACCCTACAATGTATTTGATACTATGCAACTTCCGCTATATGCTTGGGCCCTTATGACAATAAAAGAAGTAAAGGAAATCACGGGTGCTTATTTCTTTCTTCGCTGGCGAAAATGGGTTAGTTATACCTTTACTATGTCTGAAGCAGAAAAAGCACGGAGATGGGCGTATGAATTTGCGAGAAGAATTGAACAAAGATTATTTTTACTGGATATAGGCGAGCCGGCTGGGCAATTATTTCCGGCTAAACCTTCAAGATTATGCCGACACTGCCCATTCGCTATAAAATGCTTAGAAAAGTTTGGAGGATTATAAATGAGTATGGATTTCTTTTCATATACGGTCATTCTAATAATGATTATCGCTTTATTTATCACATTAGGATTATTATTTAATGCAGTTGTTCACTCTAAAAATCGTGATGTAACGGAATAATTCAAGTGAATAATCAGCAATGAACAAGTCACTGTTGTAAACATTAATTAGGGGGAAAATGATATGTCTACACAAACAATCGAAAGAATTGAGACAATGGATGATGCAATAAAATTAGCAAACGAAATAAATCGTATGGACGCTGCTCTTAAACAAAAAAAGGAGCTTCTAAAATCCTTTGTACAAGCAAATGGGAAAGTAGTTGAGACGGACAAGGAAATTTGGGGATTTAACCCTACTGTATCCTGGTCTTTTAATGCAGAAAGTTTGAAGCGTTTCTGCGAGGGATTAGTGGTCGATGGTATTAACCCTTGGAATCACCTCTCCATCTCAGCTGCAGAGCTAAAGAAATTAGGGTATGGAGAACAGGCACTCAAAAGGTATGCTACTCGTAAAGATTCAAGGAAATTCGGATCTAAGGTGAAAAAGTGAGTACCGTTAACATAAAAGCGCCCACTGCTGTAGGGCGCTTTTATTACTTTGGCTCTGTTAAACGTTAGTATTGATTTTTTAGCAAAAATAAAAAAGGGCCATTTTAGCCCTTATGATTTATCTCTTGCTCAATTCATACACCTGTTAATTCCTCTTCAAGAAAAGTTGCTATGTTATTCCAATCTTCTATTGGTGAACTTTCTTCATATTCAAATGCTCCAAAATTCACATTAGCAGCTGGTTCATCTTTATAAAGTGAAAATTCTCATATTAATGTACCCTTTTCTATTACTATAAGCTCTGCATTAAAATCTTCATCATAGTAAGCGTATGTAATAGAACTATCTTTTGCGAGTTCCACCCAAGATTCATTTGATAATCCAAAAAACGCTTGTCCTTCAAGGTCTATAAAGTGTGTCCATCCATCTTCAGATTCAAACAAGCACACTGATTCATTGTAAAAATTCCCATTTTCGCCCCGTTGAAAATTTATATCCTTATTCATCCAATCGCAATAACGTTTTTTGGCTTCTTCTAATGATAAATTTATTTTAAAACAACACTCTCTCATTTTGATTTACCACCCTCATTTTTCTTTTCGATAGTTGTTTTTGCCAATATTTACACCCTACTAACGTTAGCTTAACAAAAAAAGCAACAACATTCTTTAACTGAGCTATTACTTTAAAGAAGGTTTAGTCCTTGGCAAATTACGTTGAGAGGTAAAATCGATCTTGGTTTAACTTTGAAATCTTTTGGGTTATTAGCTATTATTTTTTGTAATTTTCTTGCATCTATAGTATTTTTAACCAAGACTATTGCACTTGTTGGAACTAAAAAATCACCTTTGCATCTCCATTCTCTCTCATGAAGCCAGCTTACCCATCCATTTTTAAATTTTTCTAATCTTACAACCCTCCATAATTCTTCCTCAGGTATATTTAAATCTCTCAATTCATCATTTGATAAATATATAACCGGCCTACACTTTTTGTTGTATGCTGCGTTCTTATGTACAACAATACCATACGGTTCATAACGCGGATCGTGTGGATCACAATTATCCTTATTTAAAATATACTTTAATGATACAAACGGAACATCCATAAAACAAACAGCTTCATTATTACCTTTGATAAACCCTTTTTTACTATCACTTCCAAAAATGCTACCGCCTTTTAGAATTGAAACTAAATTGTCAAACGCAGAATACTTATCTTCACTCTCTGTATTCTTTGTAAGATGAATAAGATACGGGGTAAGATCGGGACGTTCGCTAAAGGGTAATTCTTCAAATTCAGGATGCATTTCTTCACTCCCCATATAGGCTTAATAAAGTATCCATATTATCTCGTGAATAACCTAAATTTATAAATATACAAAATAATGTAGTAAATATTTTATAGGATTTATTTGAGAAATATTGTATAATACCTATATATTCTTTTAACTAATTGACTTTTTAGGTCAACAACTTGCGTGTGTCAATTTAGACAATGGCAAGCGGAGAAATCCTGTATAATCTTCTTTTTATGGATTACGTCATATAGACGAATGCCATAGGGTGAAAGCCAAATGTTTCGGCATTTATTTGCCAAGACTTACAGGTTTTTTTTATATTAGAAACAGGACGAGTTTCCTTTTATGGTAAGTCGTCTTTTTTATTTAAATCAGCGAGTTTATCCAAATGGATAACTCGCTTTTTTTATTACATTAAAGCCAATGAAAGGGGGAAACCCAGCTATATAAGCAGGGTGTATCCCTCTTCTACAGCTGGGGAAATCAATGGCTCAAGGAGCAAAAGAAGTTGTGTTTTTAGGAGAAGTTGATTACTTCGGACAAGTTGTAAAAGCATTTCGTGTCGTCATGGATGATTGCTGGAAATTCGTAATCAACATTGATGGAACTGTCAAGGTATTAATAACATTTTAAATGACCAAGGGGGATTTTTTATGTCGAAACGATTTTTAAGTACAGTACTAGCTATTATAAAAGCAGCTGGCGTAGAAGAAGATTTTAAGACTGCGGAACATTTCCATATCCGCATCCCAAATCAGCCCTTCATGGACGTGGTTATTGAATCTTGGGACAGTCCAATACTCAAAGGCCGTCGCCATATTTCAGTGGCTCATTACATTAAAATAAATGGTGACTTAGTGGCAGATCCGGAAGTAGAAATACTGGACGATGGATTTCCTATTCACCTACAGCAAGTTTTACTTTACACACAGGTCGCAGAATTTAATGAAAACGAAAAGTTGCAATACTATCCTAATCGTTGGAGCGCTGTGTGTGGTTTTTTAAATATATGGTCAAAAAACCTTCGCTCCCAAGAATTCACAGAAGCTGCAAAGAACCTAAAAACCAGAGGAAAGCATGAAAACATAAAAGAAAACCTAATTTATATTTGTCCTTCTTGCAGATGTAAAGGGACACTACCAGCAAACTACTGCGAAATTTGCGGTAAAAAATTACCTGAAGATGCAAAACAAGAGAGAGTGCATTAAATATTTAATTTCATTAACGTTCCAACCCCACCGTACAAAGGGGGATTCTAAAAAATCCCTTTCCTGTACGGAGGAAGGGGGAAGGAGAAAGTTATTATGAAAAACCAGCAACCTATTCAAATGAATTCTAAAAGACGTATATTAGAACAGGGACAAGTTATTAAAGGTGGCATTCCAAACAGGGTAGGGGCCTTTATATCTGTCTACACTAAAGATGGAAAGCATATTGCAAACGGTCAAATGATTAGGTGGTCAAAAAAGCCGGCAATGCTCTATCTTGAACGTCGATACGTAGATACTAAAAGTTTTGCATGTCGTGTAACTGGCCTAAGTGAAAAGTATGTCATAGAGATTCCATTATCTTTAATTGGCTGGGTAGAACTAGAACCCGGCGTTGAAATTGAAGAGAATGGAATTTTTTATTTTGAGGGGAAAATACGGACGATTACTCGTCAAAAGAAAACATGGAACCCCAATGCATGTGTACCGCTGCAATGGATACAAAAAGGGATTAGCATCTTATTTTAAGGAAGGTCGGGATGAAAAATGGAATTAAGAATAAACCGTGACTATTTACTACAAGGTATTAATACAGTATTTAAAGCAGTAACAAATCATACAACCATGCCGATTCTTACCGGAATTAAAATAGCTGTGGAAGAATCAGCAGTATTATTAACTGCAAGCAATTCTATTCTTTCTATTCAATATGCTATTCCTTTTGAAATGGAAGACAACACAGTTGTAGAACTAGAAAAGGTGGGTAGTGTTGTTTGCCCAGCAAAACTCTTTAGTGAAGTGGTTAAAAAACTGCCAGGAGAAACCGTTAAACTATCAGTGGATGAGAAAAACGTAACAACTCTTTCTTCCGGTCGTTCAAAGTTTACCCTAAATGGCATGAGTGCTGGTGATTTCCCTCGTCTTCCTTATATCGAAAAAAATCAACTTATTAAAATACCTTCAGATTCATTACAAAAGGTAATCCAAGATACAGTATTTGCCGTATCGACAACGGGGACTCGTCCTATTCTAGAAGGAGTCATGTTAGCAAATGAAAACGAACTTTTAACATTTGTCTCTACAGATAGTCACCGCTTAGCAAAAGAGGTGATTTCGTTGTCCGAAACAAATAACATAGCCTTTAATAATGTTGTCATTCCAGGTCAAAGTCTAGTAGAGTTGAACAAAATTTTGCCTGATGATGATACCATGATTGAACTTGTTATAACAGAGAATCAAATGATGACGAAAATCGGATATGTTTCCTTCTACTCACGCTTGTTAGACGGGATATATCCTGACACAACTCGTATTATTCCACAAGCTACAAAGTCAACACTCACATTTAATACCAAGGAGTTTCTTGGTGCTATTGAGCGTGCAAGTCTATTGGCTAAGGATGGAAAAAACAATGTTGTACGCTTGCTTACACAAGAGACTGGCTTTGTTGAAATCTCATCGCGTGCAGTTGATGTAGGTAAAGTTAAAGAAGAAATTTACCCGTCTTCATTTGAAGGGGAAGAAGTTAAAATTTCTTTTAACTCAAAGTATATGATTGAGGCGTTACGAACAGTTGATACGAAAGAGGTTCGTATTGAATTTACAGGTCCAATGCAGCCATTTATGATTTATCCAGTAGATGGCGCCACTATACTACACTTAATTTTACCAGTGAGGACCAATCATTAAATATATACGAAATATAAAGGCTTTCCTGATTACAGGAAAGCCTTTTTTATTTGCAAAAGGAGGCATAAGCAATGAATTATTTTGATATTAAAGCTAAGAAAAAATTATCAGAGAAGATAAGAAAATGGAAAAAAACGCATGGTAAAACAGGATATCAAACTGGTTCTGGCTGCAATAATCGTATTATAAAAATAACCGCTACCCATATCTATATCCTAACCAAAAGAGGTAAAAAACCATTTGCAATTAGGATTAAGGCAATTCTTAAAGCGATGGCATTTATCCTTTTTCGGAGAACTACAACAAGAAAAGAATTAGAGCACTTTACAGCATATAATTCGGCAATGATGGGTCTGCTACGTCTTATTTATATTGAAGTCGCTAGATTCTCCCGAACCGTAAAAGGAATGCTCCGCTTATCTCTGAAGGGGATACGTCATTATTTTGGAGGAGTCGAAGCATCTCCTGGAGATATGGAACGCATTTGCCAGCAAGAAGGAAAATACGTTCTTCTAAATTATTATCATTTACGTAGATATAGCAGTAATAAATGGTTTGAAAATCTAATTAAATACGATTTATTTTGTCTTATAGATAGTGGTGCTTATACACTGCATGAAAAAAAGAGAAAGAACTATCCTGAAGATTCTCAGCAAACAATTTTCTCCCTTATTAACTCACATGAATGTGAGGATAGTGATAATGAAATTACTGTAGAAGAATACGCCTCATTTATTAATCACTATAAGAAAAGCGGAAGGGTTCTTGGATTCTTTTCACTTGATGTGATAAACAATAAGGAATTATCCCGAAAAAACTATGAAGCATTAGTACAATTAACCGGCATTCAACCTATTGCAGTATGGCATCCAGCGTCCGGGTTTGAAGAATTGGACCGTATGCTTTTAGAGGAGCATGAAATTGTAGCATTAGGTGGTATGGTAACAAGCGATTCCCCTTGGCGGTTAATCAAAGAGCAACGAAAACTTTTTAACAAACTGTTCAGCCAATATGGTCATGTAAATTGGCATTGGCTTGGTGGAGGAAACGAATTGTTATTGGAGTACCCTTTTTTCTCAAGTGATTCTACAAAGTATCTCTATCCACGAAAGTGTGGAGAAGATATCATGTTCTCACTTAATGGATTTAGGAAAATTCCTTCTGACTGGTCAGTATCCGATGCCTTAGACTTTGGGATAAATCAGTATGTACAGCTTGAAGAATTCTATGACCTTAAGGAAAAGGCACAACTTGATTTCTCTTGGTTTTCTCCTGAATTTCTAAGAAAGCAAGTAAGGACAGAACAGCTTTGCTTCTTCTAGTTATATTTGTCAAAAGAAAATAAAGGCGTGTACCAGAAAAAATATTCGGCTATTTTCTTGTTATATCAAAGTCTAGAACATATAGCATTATTTTCTCCGAACAACTCTTCTTATTCTCTTTCATATCAAGAATTAGATTTATTTTCCATAATGCGCAAGTAGGATTCAATAAAAAAGAAAACAAGGTAAATAATTCCTATTAAACAAACTTCCATAATTTTGTAAAATGTAAATTGTTAAATATTTCATTAAAAAGGGGTATTTGTATGGTATATAACTAAAAATTATCAAAAATCATTGTGATTTCCGCTCAACTTAAAAAGTATAATAATTATTTTTTAAAAAATTTCCTTAATAGGGAGGATAAGGGAATTATTTATCGAATAAATTATGATATTAGGAAAATACAATATTTTTCCTAAAAATATAAAAATTGGAGGAAGATAAAATGAAAAAAACACTTGCTTTAGCTCTCGTAGCCGCTGTTTCAACATCTCTATTTAATGTAGCTCTTGCTAGCGATAAAACAGAGCTAAGCCAAACGGAAACCAATGCTTTAATTCAACAAACTAATTCTTATAATCCAGGGAATGTAAGTTTTGATTTTGAACAGCCTGAGAATATGAAAAAAAGTGAAGCTACGTTAGAAATCGTACCTGATAGTGATTCATCAGAAAAAGTACAGACAGCTAATAAACCTAGGGTGCCTTTTGCCGGCGGAATTGGTTATACATATGTAGTTGGTGCCGGTTTATACTATGAAGGTGCTCATTCTACAGTTCCAAATGATTTATTTCCATATGTAGGAGTACATGGCTATATAGGTAAACAACGACCTAGCGAAAGTAGTGTTACATGGGTAGATAACGATTCTGACTATGGCATTGCTACAAAAGAGGCAATTTCTGTAGTAACAGGAGAAAATAAGCAAGCTAAAGGAGTTGTTGGTGATGCAATATACGGAAAAGCAATGCATACCATAACTACTTTATTAGGTACTGCAACTGCAGAAACTAGTGATGGATTAATTATTAGGTAAGGAAAAGACACGAAATTACATTTCTCAAAAGAAGAGGATTTTTAGTATTATTGAAAAATCCTCTTTCTTTTTTATTATTTATGAGATGGTCATAAGAAATTAATAAGGAGAAACAAATATAATTTTATGAATTCCATGCTATTCAAAAAAGGATTAATTATTCTAGCAGCTATATTAATTTCATTTGTTTTAAGTAACTATTATTTAAAGATGAATAGTAAAAAACATAATGAAGAAGGTACAAAAATGGAAAAAGTTTTCAGTCATACAGAACTTAGAAAGACAGAAATGAAAACCACATCAGAATATCAAGTTGATCCTAACAAACTTCTATATAAAACGGATAAAAATGGTTTTTTTAAGGCTACTTATAAATTTTCACACGCTACCCAAAAGGACGAACAAATGGTACTATATGCTTTATTAGAAGGTAGTACAGAACCACTTTATTTAACTGTAAACGGAAAAAAAGAAAAGTATCATATTATAAATGTGCCTAAAAATGGGGATACCACCTTGCACTTTAGTATAAGCGATTTACCAAAGGGGGGGCATATTCTATATTTATGTACGGAAAAGTTTTTTAATGAAAAAATTAATTACAACGATTTGGCTAAAAAAGGAATAAGCGCATATTTTGCACCTTATTATTTTCATTTGCAGGTTGGTGATGGAAAAATAAATAATGTTAGAAGACAAGATGTTAGAAAACCAGAAGTTATGAAACCAATTAGTGTAAAAAAGATTGAAAAAGAGGGCGAGCCATCTATAAGTTTGTTTCATGAAAAAGATCCAGATGGAAAATTAGATAGCGTTAATAGCGACTCGAAATATTACATATCTATTGAAAATACAAGTAAATACCCATTCTCAGGCTCCGTTTATCTTTTGTCTGGCTATGAAGTTTCAAATATTAATAATGGTAAAGAAGGTAATTTAATAGAAGTTCCTCCTTTGTCAAAAGTGGATTTCCCACTTGATCTCCAAGACTTTAAATTGAAAGATAGTCTGAGAATTATTTATGTCGGAATTCCTAAAGCTAAGGTTTCTGATGTTCAATTTCCAGTACGAGTCTTTTTTAATACAGAACGTTTATCTATAGATAACAAGTTAAAAAATTAGAACAAAGTTGTATACTGAAACGTGTTTTTAGTCATTAAATGTTTATTTATGCGTTTTAAGTATACGACTTTATTTTATTTTGCTGAGTAAATCCCTTCACAGATCTCTTCATTACATTAAGGTTTGCCGTATACAATTTTATTTCTCTTGAACAATATTTTAGATACCTTACCACAATCTCAGTTTCAAAGACCTCCTATTTTCTTATTTGGACGAAGAAGCTCTAAATAGTACAACCTGTTCAATTTCTCTCTAGAAATAATTAAACTACTCTATTGTAAATGCAATTTTGTTTAAATATAATTAGGGTATATTAAAAATACCAATTAGGAACTTCCTAATCACTCTTGAACTTCGATAAGAAGAAGAAGGGTATCGAAAGATAAAGCGCATGGTTCATGCACCTGACGGCTTGCTATTAAAGAAACATGCCGTTTGCGAAAGCAAAGTGTTCTAACTTGTGTTAGGCAATATGAGTAGGTTTTAGGTGTCACACGTGTATCCCACAAGGGTTTATGTGTGATTTTTTATTTATATCAAAGCGAGTTTACCTTTAAGGTAGATTTGCTTTTTTTTATTTTTTAGGAGGGATTACATTTGAAATCAAGTACCAAAGTAAAAAGCTAGTAAAAGGAGGGAGTATTTCAACAATCTACGGGCCTTCAACAGTAGTTGGACTCAGCGATGACAAAACATCCGTTATTCTTCTTGAAGGCGGTGTAGAAGCATACGCTCTGAGTCTTGAACATTTTAAGGATCAATACGAAAAGTACAATCAATAATTTATTTTAAAATTCGCCTTCCATCCAGGTGTAAAAGGGATCGGCACACTCGTTTCGTGCCGATCCGGCACCAGGGTGTGTAGGGAGAATAAAATGAACAAAGATATTAAGATTGAAAATCTAGCAGCGATTAAAGATAACGAGAACTCAAAAATTATTGGATATCTTACATGGTATTCTGTAGCGGAAGCTTACTACAATCGTGAGGAGCTACTACTAAAGTTAACAAACGTTGGGCTGGAGGGGTTTATGCCACGACCGATTAATCCGGCTGATGCCTTCCGACGTGCAACAAAAGCCATTGAGCGCCGTGTTGCTTCTGATGAACCAGGTATCTTTTTTAATTTCATTGTTCGTAACGTTGCTTCCGACAACGAAATTGTACAACGTAATATTGTTAAAGAAACGGTCGATTCAAAGGGTAAAAAACTATCTTATTCAGAAGAAGAAGCCGTGTTTATCTTTAACCGTAAGTCGGAAAAAATCGATGTATTCCAAAATAATAGTAATGACATTATCAACGGACTTATCGAGGAAACAGAACGGCTTTTTGAAATTTTTAAAGATCATCATGATTCTCAAGCCGTTCGTGTAATCGCATTGAACATATTAAAAAGTATGTCGCCCACGCCAGTACGTCCAAGTGGTGGAGTATACTTTGTTCCAGCCAAATTCGAAAAGAAATTACGTTCATTATGCAAATTTCTTTCCTCATTTGAGAACAGTGAGGGGATCATGATGGATGTAATTAATAAGCAAGAGAACCGTGACATGATACGTAATAAACTAAATGAACATCTGCGAAATGTTCTAGGTAATTGCCATCATACGTTGCGCTCTGATTCTATGCAAAAAGGACAAGTTAAGCTTATGATTGAAGATGCAAAACGTGTGATTAACGACTATAAAGAGTATATTAATGTAATCGGTAGTGATATGAATTCTATGGATAACCATGTGGAACTCATTCGCCAATCGGTCCAACTTATGCTTGAAAAAATATAAATTAGAGGATTGAAATATACAGTCATTTCTTTAATTAAGTCTAAAATATTTGTAGAGTTTTACTTTAAATCTAAAACCGAGAGTTACGCTTAATTTATTTGAGCAAACTCCCGGTTTTTTATTTTAAAAGGAGGAAGTAAGTATGTGGCTACGACAATGCCCAAATAGCGACGGACATAATGTTTTTGGTACTCCATATTCATTCGGAGGACGACTTTTTGTCTGTCCGGATTGCGGTATGGAGTGGCACATCATTAACGAAATACAAAAGGTGAAGTATTACCAAATTGATGCACGAGGAGGGACTCAATTAAAGCTGACGAAGCCCTTTTCTGATTATCCAGAATTAAAAAGAATCATCCGAAAACCTTTACATTAATTCAGGGGGAAGTAACATGGAAAAATTAAAACAAGTTAGAACGTATCTAAATACAATGTTTGTTGAACGTGAGCAAATCGTGGAGGCCCTATTACTGGCACTATTATCCCGACAGCATGTACTTCTTATTGGGCCGCCAGGGACCGGAAAGTCAGCCATAGTAAGTGAGCTGGCAAAGATGATTTCTGGCATGAACTATTTCCAATGGCTATTAAGCCGCTTCAGTACACCAGAGGAGCTATTTGGCCCTGTGTCTTTAAAAGAACTGGAACAGGGCATATATAAGCGGAATACGGCGGGAAAAATGCCGGAGTCTCATCTGACATTTTGTGACGAGATCTTTAAAGCAAATAGTGCTATTCTGAACAGCTTATTAACGTTAATAAATGAGCGTCTCTTCTATAACAATGGTGCACCAATAGCTTGTCCTTTAATGTCTGTCATTGGAGCAAGTAACGAGTATCCAGAAGAAGGAGAAGGGCTAGAAGCTTTGTTTGACCGATTTCTCCTTCGTTTTGAGGTGAATTATATCGGAGAAGATGCTCATTTTATCTCCATGTTAAAAGGCGGTGTACAAATTCCGAAAGAACGCCCTACGTTAACACTACAAGAGATTGAGCATTTCCAGTTTTTATCTGGAATGGTTGAGATTCCGGATAATGTGCTCCATACACTTGTTCAAGTACGAAATGAATTAAAAAAAGAAGGGATATGTCCTTCCGATCGTCGGTTTAAACAATCACTTAACTTGATTCAAGCAAAAGCAGCTCTAGAACAACGCCAGCAAGCTAGTCAAAGTGATTTAATTGTGCTCACAAATGCATTATGGGAAACGGTTGATCAACGAGATAAGGTCGTTCAAATAGTACGCAGTCATGCAGTTGATAAGCTGCAGCAAGTACTGGAGCGAATTACAGCAGAAGGAAAATCTATTTTTGAGCATCTTCAAAAATCGCAAAAGTCATCTCAAGATGCCCTAGAAGCAGTAGACAAATACAAAAGTCTAGAAAAGGAATTAGACCAATTAAAGAGGCAGTACTCTTCTCGCTCTACTGAAGTTGATTCTGTTTTTCAAAAGGTATCTGCCGCTAGGAAGCAAGTTTCGGCAGCTGTCTTAAATTAAAAGGGAGGGGTTACTATGTATTTCACTTCAAAATCCGTGTTAAATACAGATCTTTTCGATCAACGGAGATATGATGAAATTCTTCAAATGTCAAAAAAGATGCAGGAAATTGATAAACTTGGAAGGCAAATTTTGCCTTCCTTTTCTCCTCTTATGGGTGATATTTGGGCTTCTTTGTTTAAAAGTTCACCAGAAGTATTAGAGGAAACTTCAGATGAGTTAATGGTAAATAAACATATCATGAAACGAGTAATGAAAGATGAACAATTTGAAACGTACAGAGAGACAACGAAGCTAGATGACTTAGCTTCTGCTATTGGAACTCTTACTTTCTCTGAAAAAACATATCAATGGCTAGAACAACAAGAGCGAAAAAACCTTGAATACGCCGAGAAAATAGGCCAATACCGTGAACTGATGAAACAAGCAATGGAGAAAAAAGAAAAGGCTGAAAAACAGCAAGAAAAGGCGCAACTAGCCAAAGAAAAAAGTAACGTAAACGCTGAAAAACTTCAACAACAAGCTGATCAACTTGAGCAAAAAGCCGAGTTAGCCTTTCAACAGGCGACGGAGACTGGAGAATCTATCGCTCAGATGCTTGAACAAATGATGCAAGGACAAAAATTTCAAGCTATGGCAGAACAATCTATTAAAGATGCTACCGATACGATAGAAGCAGTAACCAGTCTAATCGGGGGGTTCGAACCTGGGAACCAGAAAGCTACAATGCAAAAAGTACCTTTACGGGATCAAATTACATTAGCTGAGAAGCTTATGAGAAACAAAAAAATAAAGAAGATTGCAGAGTGGGCAGGTAGGTTTAAGTTAGTTGCTCGAAAGAAACAAAAGTCAAAACACAATCAAACCATTGATCGTTCAGGTGTTGAATTGGGAACTGAAGTAGAGCGACTATTGCCAGCAGAGCTTGCAGCTTTTAGCCATTCATCTACTAGGCTCGACTTTCTACGTAGATATGCCGAAGGACAAACGATGATGTACGCTCCTAAAGGAAAAGAGGTATTAGGTAAAGGACCCGTTATCTTTGTTCTCGATCAATCTGGTTCAGCCAGAAAGTACGATGATCAAGCTAAAGGTTTTGCTTTGGCTCTTATGTCCATTGCCAAAAAGCAACGTAGGGATTTTGCTTTAGTCCTATTTTCAAGTCAAGTACAAGTAAAAATATACGAAAAAGGAAAACTTCATGTAAATGACTTGATTGATATGGCCACTACTTTTCTAGATGGTGGTACAGAATTCCGACTTGCTTTACATGAAGTCACTAAAATTATTGAAAAATCCCGTTTTAAAAACGCTGACGTAGTTTTTACAACAGATGGGGAAGATAAACCAGGTCCCTATATTGACAAATTTAATGCGAAAAAGGCTGAAAAACAATTTAAAGTGTTATCCCTCATTCTTGGAAATGGACAGGAAGCTACAGTGAAGAAATTCTCTGAGGAGATTATACGTGCCACGTCTTTTAATGATATGAAGGTAATGGAGAAAGCTTTTAAAATTTAAAGTCTGTGATTTAAAGCGATTTCTGTATTTATTAATAGGAATCGCTCTTTTTATTTAAAGAAAAAAACGTAGAAGACTTTAATCAACTTTTTTTGACGTTAGTAAGGAGATAAATTAAAACTCTATTTGTTTTGAAAGGAGAAAAAGTATGAATGCCTTGTGTATTGAGGTTTCTTATATGTATGACCGACCACGTGAAATTTGGGAAGCTAGCATGCTACGTAGTGGTTGGAAGCAGGAAAAGAGGATATTCAGAAAGATTATTGGGGAATTTGTCCTTTTCAGTCTATACAAAGACAAAATGAAAGTAGTAAAGCTTGGCTGCGCTCGTCTTATGACTGAGGCAAAAACGCCACTTCAAGTATTTGAACTATCCCCTTTTAAAGTTGAACATGCATGGCCTGTTATGTTTAGGAAAAGTTCACAGCCTGAATCAGTTGTCATTAAAACAAAAACAGATTATTCCGGAAGCGTCCTTACTCCCTCCTGGAAAAAAGTTAGTTCTACTACTTATTACAATGAGGCATTACAAGTTTATCTTCTAAAACATGGAGAATATGTACCTCCCTATGCCGCCTCAGATATTCAGAGAGCTCAGTACTTCGAATTTGCTGATGATTCACCTGGCTACTCAAATGCGTATCTAGAGAGATTACATGGTATAGGCTTTCCTATACTTATCTAATTAATTTTCATCGTATGAACAGAGCCGATTAAAAAATTAGATAAAAATGGTAAAATATTTTACAATAGCACACAAGACGAAGATATTCATAAGCTCATCCACTCGGATGAAACCGATCTTCAATTGTAAGGGAGAGAACTATGAGTAGTAACATTAAAATTAACTATCATAATTCATTACAAGAATTTAAAAACGTTATGGATCCGGTAATGAATCGTATGCGTACAGTATATGTCAATACACAACAAACAAGTATTGTGTCAAGTTTAATCATCAAGCCTCTTCTTGATATACCGTACTTGTTAAAAATAGGTAAGGGCTTAAAAAACATTAATGTTTCTGCAATCCCTGTCTTTGCTGGTATTGGTGGTTTAGCCAGTTTGTATGCATACTTGGGGCTATGGGGTTCAATTGGAGCAGGAGTGGCTCTCTTTGCAGTAGGATACCTTCTTGTCTTGCCTTATTATCTGTGGCAGATGACCATTATTCCCAGCCGTCACTTCCATATAGGGGCATATCGTGTAATTAGAAGAAACGAATATGAATACTTTTCTCGTGCTTTCTTATATGAAGACTTTTCTTTTTCTGGATTGTATGACTACATAACAGAACTTACATCTTATCAAGGAAAAGAAAGTGAATCAGTTGAATATTTAATCAATCACTTTAATGCGGAGAAAGGACAGCTAGAACAAAGAATTGAAGAGCTAAAAACAGATAAACTATCAACGGAGGATTTACTCAAGAAAGCGCAACAGACTAGTGATGAAGTTATTAATTACTTGCTTGACGAACAAAAAAAGCTAGATAAGGCTATTGTCTATTTGCTTGAGCTTGTTAAAAAGGCAAATATAGCGCTGTATCGCATGAAAAATGGATTATTTCAGCCAGCGGATTTAATGATCATTTCGGGGTATACCATTTATGAATTACGTGGAGATTTACTCGAAAAAATTATCGATATAGGCACATCAGGTGCTAGTCCAAATAAACTACCACTAAAAAGTAGTAAGTATAAAGATTGGGCTGCGGTAATAGTAGTAAATGCATCCTCTTCAGATCCGTATTATAATAACCCTTATCCAGGTAGCACTATAGTTTCCTACCGAATGGAAATGGGTAATGATAAAATATGGGTATATAATTTTCATATTGATGAAAAATCAAATGAAATGGCCCTAGATTTGACAATTAGTGATATAATAGACACACGGGTAGTATACCGACTTGTTCATGCTTTATGCCTTCTACTACAAGAGCGTGGATTTCCGAAGGAGGTCGAAAAAAATGGGCAATCAAGTATTAAATAGGCCACAAAGGGTAAACTTTCAATCTCAACAGGAGATCAACGAGAAGCGTGATAAAAAACGTGAACAGTGGCTTAAACAGTATCACCAGAAAATGAATCAGTTGATCAACGAGAGTAATAATCATAAAGAAGCGAAACAAAAAGCGACCAAATAGGTCGCTTTTTGTATAAGATTACCTTTTATTGAATACAATGCTACTATCCAACAATTAAGTAGGAAGGTGTAGCGTTGTTATGAAAAAAAGTAACAAGGTGATTCATATTGATCAAATTCCTAGACCAGTAAGGCAGAGAGATATGAATGATATCTTACAGGAAAGAAATAAAAAAAGAGAAGAAATGCTAAAGAAAATGAAAGAGGTTTGGAAAAAAAATAAATAATCCCGTTAGCTCGTGGCCAACGAGATTTTGTCTTTATCTATTGGCAACTACTACACGCTCAGTTGAGGAATATCGTTCTCTTAGTTCTTCAATGTTTACGGAGAAGCCCAGACGATGCTTGGCTAATTTTTTCACTATATCCCACGCTCCATTTTGGTGACGCGGAAAATCATCCATATATTTAACAAAAGATGTGTTAAACATGCCCTTAGCTATAGGATCCAAACCTCTTTTCATTTGAACCCCATACTTCATTTCTGCAAGTTGAGCTGTAACAAGGTTAATACCTGCATATATAGGGGGATTCCGATCTCCTTCATTAGTTAATTGTATAGCTACATCAAATACTAAACTATCAATTTCGATCCATGAATGGTCAAAATTCCCCTTGTCCGATGAAACCTCACCAACACATAAGGTATTTTCAATTCCTTGTTCTGAAAGTAATACATGAAGAATACTCGATAATAAATGGCAAGCACCTGGATTTGGCCTTTCCCTTAAATAATCGGATACGGCAAAAAATGTTTCTTCTATATCGCTTTTTCGGGGATGCTGATAACCAATTGAAGATGCTACAGTGCGAGGTGAAGCAGCTACCTGATTTTTCATACAGCACTTCTTGTATTTTTTCCCGCTACCACAAGAACATAAAGCATTACGGTCTTCCTGATCTGTACTCATTTTTTCTACACCTTTCATATTTTCTTTTCTTTTTCTGCATGGTATAATTATACATTATAAATATTTCTAATTGACGATTTTTAGTCAAATACTTCCATACTTCATCTAAGAAGAGGGGAAGCAGGAGAAATCCAAAATTGTACGTTGTTATGTACAATTTAAGCAAATCACACCATTCTAAGGTGAATGTTGCTGTTGAAAGACGGGCGTATGGCTATGCCACTACTACGAATAAGGTTTATTTACTTTACCGCATGTATGTCACTTCGACAGATATGTGGTTTTATTATATTTAAAGCGAAGCGAGTTTTACCCATGTGGGTAAGCTCGCTTTTTTTATTTCAAAGGGGGGGTTGATGAGAAATTGAGATAATAATTTAATGAACAGGTAATGCTTTATTTTTTTAGTACTTATCTTTTTAGATGAACTTTTAAAATTCGAAAGGGGGAAAGCCTCTCGTAAATCGAGGGGTATTTCCCTCCTTTACGATTGGCAAATACGATGAAAAATGCAGCAAAAGCAATGGAGATCATTGAAAATGGTATCGAGAATCTACTCACTTCAAGGAAGTGGACTCAATATCTAAGGATGCAATATCTTTTCCGCAACTATAGCTTCTCAAATACTTTACTTATCTGGGTTCAGTGTCCTCATGCAACTAGAATTGCCGATTTAAAAACATGGAAAGAGCTTGGACGATACGTAAAAAATGAAGAAGAAGCAATTAAGATTATCGCTCCTTTAACACATGAGACAAAAAGCGAAAAGGAAAGTTATAGTATTCAAGAATTTAAAGAAATATCTGTTTTTGATATAAGTCAAACGGATGGAAAACCTCTTCCTAGTGTAGTTCAATCTCTTGGCGGAGAAACAAAATTATATGAACGTCTGAAAACAATATGTCCTGTACCAGTATATGAAAAAGAGAACACCAACATAATAACAGTAGTCTACAAGTGGGCACACAGTATCTTACATCGTGAGACTGTAGCAAAAGAAGTGAATGGTGAATTAAAGAAGTTAGAAATTGAATCAGTTTCGTTTATTGTCTGCTATGCACTCGGAATTGATACGTCCTACTTTTCATTTGGCTATTTGGATAGATGGGAACGTAGAGAAAAGTCGATAGAGCAAATCAAAGCAGCACGAAATCGGATTCAAAGAGCTGCGCAATGCATTTTACATACTCTTCAAAGCAATGAAGCGAAGGGAGAGTGTGCATAATGTGTAACATTCGTGAAATTTACTATGATGATGCTCTATATCTATTTCTTAGCTTACAAAATCCTCTGGTACGAAAATATTCTCGATTAAAACCTGACACCATAGAGGAAATGATTGAAATGATTGAAATGCTGCAGCAAGCTAGAGATGTAATCGCTAGAGTAATCGTAGACGACGAGGATACTGCTATCGGCCTGATTGCTTTATGGGATTATAACGGAAAAGAAGGATACCTTGCTACATGGCTGATGCAATCATGCTGGGGTAAAGGATACAATCAGCAAGCTAAGAGCCTCTTTTTAAGCGAAATTTTTGCATTAGGTGTAGAGAATGTCTTCATTTTAATCCGTGATAATAACCATCGATCTTTAGCAGCTATTCAAAAGCTTCCGTATGTTACCGGGATTACAGCCCAGCAAGAACTCCTTTTACGTAGGCGCAATCCAAACATACAAAGCGATCATATTATCTTTCAAATTCCACAGTATAGGTTCCTTGCTACTGAGCTTGTTTCATAAGGAATGGTTACTATGACAAAGCTTGATTTACAGAGCGAGTGGGATAAATTAATGGAAAAATACTTGGTCGGGAGTGCTACTGAAAATGATGTAAATCGAATTTCACAACTAGAGGTTATGTTGTCGGAAATCGAATTGACATACAATGATTAATTTTAATTAACTAAAGAGCAATCTTTCATCACTAGGAAAGATTGCTCTTTGTATTTATAAGGAGGGGAACGTACTATGAACTATCAATTAAATTTTTTTGGCTTAGATCAAAAGCAACAGGAAGCTCAAAAGAAATTTCTACGTGAATTAATTAATCTAAAGCGTTTGCTTCTCCAGGAACAAGAATTTCACAATTTTTTTGGAACTGCAGAAGCTATTACCGTAAAGGAACAGGAACTTGCTAAAAAAATGACTAACTATGTTTCCAACCTCCAAAAAGCATTTCCTCAAATTGAGCTGGAGGAGTTCCTATGACGTGCTATAAATACGGGAAATCTAATAAGGAGCGATTCATAAAACAAAATATAGAGTGAAGTACTGAAAGTGAATAAGGGTTCTTGTCTCAAACTATAGAGGTATAGGTTTCTATAAAAATTCAAACGAAAAAAGGAGGGACGCCCTCTCTTGCAAACAGGAGAGGGTAACCCCTTCTGTTTGCAGTAGGGCAATACAATGTCTAATACAACATATACAGGAAAAACAGTTTTTAAAACACTTCAGCTTTTTGGTGGTATTGGAGGCGGCTCATTAGGCTTCTCTTATGCACGAGGCGAATATAAAGGGGCTGTAGGTCAATTTGAAAATATTTTAAGTATTGATGCTGATCCACAGGTTTGCCGAGACTATGAGCGGATTACAGGATCTCCAGCTGCTTGCATGGACTTGTTTAGTCGGGAGCAGTATATCAACTTCCATGGGCATGAACCGCAGGAAGACTGGAGAGAGGTAACGCCAGCTGATATCAGGGATAGATGCGGTGGTGAGTATCCAGACGTTGTCTTCACAAGCCCACCGTGCAAAGGGTTCAGCGGATTACTTCCCGAAAAGAGTGCAAAAACAAAGAAATATCAGGCACTCAACCAATTAACAGTACGTGGAATTCGTCTTGTACTTGAAGCGTTTGAGGATGATTTACCATCTCTTATTCTTTTAGAGAATGTACCACGTATCACAAGTCGTGGTAAGAAATTGCTTGATGAAATCAAAAGTCTTCTTCATAAGGCTGGATACGCTACAAACGATGAAAGTCACGACTGCGGTGAAATCGGTGGCCTAGCACAGCATCGAAAACGTTACCTTCTTATTGCTCGACACGAGAAAAAGATGCCGGCGTTTGTATATCGACCAGAAATACAACGTGTTCGTTCAATTGGAGAAGTACTCCAAGCACTACCACTACCTGGTGACGCAACAGCTGGACGATTACACAAATTACCGAATCTTCAATGGAAAACATGGGTACGTCTAGCATTGATCCCAGCCGGAGGAGATTGGCGGGACTTAGAATCAGTCGACTGGCCACAATATCGTATTACCCATATTCCATGTAAAGGGACATTTGGGGCTGCCGACTACGAATGTTCTAACGGTATCAAAGCTATATCCGATCCGAAACTCTCGGATAAAAAAGGACGACATCCTGGTGTTTATCAGATAGTTAATTTTGATAAGCCAGCTCACTGCGTAACAGGTACACGCTTTGGAAGTGGAGCTATTGCGATAAGTGATCCAAGAACAGGATTTAAGGACAATACACATCGTGCCATCTATCGTGTTTTAAAATACGATGAACCTGCAAATACCGTAACGGGAGCAATGAGGCCAAATAATGGTGCCTTGTGCATTTCCGATCCGCGTTTACAGAGTCAAAGTGGTCGATATACGAACAAGTTTCAACTTCATGGATGGGATGAAACAGCAGCGACCATTACAGGCACGCATGATATTCAGGCGGGAGCACCAAGTATTGCGGATCCTCGATTAGGTTGTAAGCCACGAAGTGGAACAATGGGTGTTCAGTCTTGGCATGAACCAGCAAAAACAGTGATTGGTGCTGGCGACATTCACGCAGGAGCAACAGCTGTTGCTGATCCAAGGATTCCAGAAGACAATGAACGTGGTGTGTATGTAATTATCGCTGAAGATGGAACATGGCACCGGCCATTAACAACGCTTGAACTAGCCGCTTTACAAGGATTTCCGATGACACTTGCGGATGGTTCTCCATTCGAATTGACAGGAAATAATGATGCTCGTTGGCGCGAAAGAATTGGGAATGCAGTACCTCCACAAGCAGCACAAGCTATTGCGGAAGTAATGTTAGCGGCTTTAATGCCAAGTCAAGAAGGGGTATGGCTACTTGGAAGCACGGATATATGGGTGGCTCCAAACGAAGAGCAACCTAAAGAAACGGAAATCATTCACTAATAACAATCCGCTATCCGAATTTAAATAACAGTAGAATACCAGATGCTCTATGGTGTTTCATCCCCTTGAAAGCTATATAAACCAAAAAAGAAAAGAAGGAGAAAGGGCAATGTGGAACAAAGCGTTCGTAGTTTTTTTGACTGAGGATGAAAATAGGATAAAAAGCATTATCGACGTTACAGATGAATACACCCTTTTATGTGACATACAAGAGCCAGAAGTAGCAGCCGACGATATTAGGGAAAAAGTAAATGCATCTATGTTGGTAATGGCTGATGATGAAAAAGAAGTTGAAAGAAAAGCTCACAGTATGTTATTTACCTAGTTTAATCAAAAAGGAAAATCTTCAACTTAATAAAATCTAAGATTCTTTTAAAAGGAGGGAGCCCTTCCGTATACTCTATGCGGAAGGGGATCTTTCCTTCTTTGCATAAGTAGGCGATGTTGGGCGAAATTATGGCACGTTTAGCCTCAGATTCTAAAGGTGGGTATTATCCAACTCCACCGAAAGAAATGGACTTAGTCTTGAGAAAGTTATCGATAAAACAAAATGTACAAGGATTTTCAGTTCTGGATCCATGCTGCGGTACAGGTGCTGCACTCGAGCAAATGGCTAATAAATTTTCTGACCGAGGTACAAAGATTAAAACATATGGAGTAGAACTTGAACAAAGCAGGGCTATGGAAGCTGTTTTTACACTTGATCATGTGATTTCGGATGGATACGAAAACCTTCGGACTCAACCGTATTTTTCCTGCTTGTTTCTCAATCCTCCTTACCAGGATGGATTCGATGAGCGTGTAGAGACTACATTTTTACGTGTACTAACAGGACAAAGCAAAAATGTGCTGCAGGAGAATGGAATCTTGGTATTCATCATTCCACAGCATGTCTTAAAGGATTGTGCTGGAGTTCTCAGTAGTCGTTTTTCTGATATTACCGTATACCGGTTTACCGACACCAACTATCCAAACTTTAAACAAGTCGTGGTATACGGACGTTTTAAACGCCCACAATTGGCTGAAAAAAAGACCACACAAAAAAAGTTAAAGGAAATAGCCAGTCTTGGCCCAACTGCTGTACCAGCGTTAGATATGGTGGATGGCATCACCTATGAGCTACAGCCATCTCAGCCTATTACCACCTTTCGTGGTGGAGTTATGAAGATAGACGAGTTGGCAAAAGACATAGGAGAATCGAATTTATTTGAGGAAGCGGAAGAGCTACTATCTAATTCCGCTATGAAAGTATCTTTTGAAAGACCCATTTTAGAGCTTAAAGCCATGCACTATTCTGTAGCGATTATGGCTGATGCTGACCGAGGTGGGAACATGGGGGATCACCTACTTGTCAGTGGTGTGGTAAAAAGACGCTCACATAAAGAAAAGACAAATGATGATGGCGATATAACTAGTGAAGAATTAACAGAGTTCTATAAGTCTCGGGTTCGAATTTTTTCTCGTGATGGTGTTTTCGATTTAGAATAGTTTTTTTTGTGCCAAAAAATTTAAAAAGAACTTCTAAAAATTGAATCATTGAAAGGGGGAAGCCCTCTAATGAAAATTAGGGGGCTTATGTGCCCTCAATTTAATTATGTAGAGGGCACATTTTATGCAAATTAGCTTAACGGATCGCGATCGATATTTCTCTTCTCATTTACATGCTGCAATTGTTGACGAGGAAAACGGGCAAAAACAAGTTATTTTCGCTTCATTTCTTGGTCTTCCAGAGGCCGTTCGTGCAGTAAACGCTGGTTTAATTGAAGGTCGAGAAGTAAAAATCGAGCAGCAATCTTATGCACGGGCCATGAAAGAACCTTACAAGTTCTTACTCAAGCCCATTGGAATAGGAGACGTAGCACATTGCATCACGTATCACTCTCATGTAACTGTTAATGGTGTAACGGAAGTGGCGAACGTGAAGGAAGAAGATATAGTGAAAGCTTACATTCTTGCACCTGACGGAAATATTGAAAAAGCCGTTTCTGAACACTTTATTCAGCGTTTTAGCCTTCCTGGGGAGTGGGCTAATCAATACTACATGCTGTTCAAAAGATTTATTAAACCGTTGTCTGTCCATAGAAATGCTGCTTTTCCAAAATGGGAAGATATGTATGCGGTACGACTTGATATAAGTGAGCAGCAGGTCAAGGAAATGATGACACAATCTCTTAGGAGCGGAAAGCTAACCGTTCCTATTACAGAGCAGCAAGGTGTGTTCGAAAAGGGAATGTCGCTGAAAAAATATCTCACTGCTAATGCAGAAGTGTTAGCTAAAAAACTACGTACAAAGCGACCTCGGTATCTTCAGGGAACACCGACCCATCCAGCGATCGGGAAAATGAAGCGCATTCCTTTCCCAGCTCAAGCTGCCATTGTACAAGGGTTATGGAATGCATTCACAGATAATCATGACACTGGGTTCATTAATGGCGTGATGGGTACAGGAAAAAGTATTATGGCTTGCGCGATGATGAACATGTTCTATGAGAACCAACCGGAAAAACAAAAAAAAGGTACAGCTATTCTTCTTTCAGCCCCATCTATTACATTAGCCAAATGGAGAGACAAGGAAATTCTACCGACACTTCCTCATGCAAAGGTGACCATTCTACATAACTATGTAGATGCTGTACGCCTTCAGCAAAAGGTTAAACAAGGATATAGACCACAGGGATTAGAAGTTTACCTTATATCATTAGATCGAGCTAAATTAGGACATACACCTCACTTCGCGGGTATCTGGAAGCGTGTAAAGGGCAGAAAGCGATTCTACACCTGGCATTGTCCTGATTGCCATAAGCCGCTTGTAAAGAAAGAAGAGGATAAGGAGAGTTATACGTACCTAGAATGGGAAGACATTGCTCATGGAATTGCACCATCGATTTTTGAAATTCAACGTGCGACTCGTAACAGCACACTCCTATCTAACGGCTTACCCTCTATACCAAAATGGCGTAAAGAAGCTAAGAAATTTAGCTGTTGCAATCACAGTATGATGGACTCGGATCATAGTTGTGAGAGTAAATTATGGCGACCAGCTGTAAAAAACAGAGGAGAAACAAAAAATAAGCCAAGGACCAACATGGCACGGATTTTGAAAAGGATTAAAAACTTCTTTTCTCTGTATATAGCTGACGAAATTCATCAAGCAAAGGCGGAGGACAGTGGCCGTGGAGATGCTTTTGGCCAATTAGTAAGCGTAGCTCCGAAGCGATTGGGGCTGACAGGGACATTAACCACCGGTAAATCCTCTTCTATTAAGGAAATTCTATGGCGAACTAAACCACAGTTGCTTTTGAAACAGGGTTTTACTCATAAATCTAGCTCCGTACAATGGGCAAAACGCTATGGAAAGATAAAACAAATAATCCGGCATGAGGAAGGAGATAGTGGTTGGATTACACGGCAAAAGAAGAAGCCACAAGCAGCTACAGAAGATCCAGGGATTAATCCCCAGCTTACTGTACAGCTACTTGATTTTACTGCGTTTATTGACCTACCAGATATGCAACTTCCACTAGTTCCATTAAAGGAACAGGTTGAAATCATCAAAATGGATGATGACCACCGCTTTGAGTATAGTAGGCTTCATCAACACTTGCATACAGAATGCATGAACCGCTCTAAAGGAGGCCAAAAGGGAGCCTGGTCAAAATTCATACCGAGCACAATTAATTATGCGGACCGTCCAGATCTTGGTGCAGAAGTGATTTTCGGAAAAGGGGACAATGCAGAAAAAATTATAGCTCCAGCTTTTCCAGACGATTATTATCATGCTAAAGAGCGTAGACTGATAAGCATCGTGAAGAAGGAGCTATCAGAAGGACGCGGATGCGTGATTTACAACAACTATACCAATTTATATCAAATGAATGAGCGGACACAACATGTACTCAAACAGCATGGTATTGACTCGGTTATCCTTAACGAGCCTGATACCATGAAACGCTCTGAAAGGCTGCAGCAACTCGAAGAGCAGGGAGCGAAGGTTATTATTTGTAATATGAAGTTAGTTGAAGTCGGCTTGGACTTACTCGCGTGGCCAACCCTCATATTTAACCAACTTAATTATGAAATTAATACAGTCCGACAAGCCGGGCGTCGTGCTTGGAGGATTGGGCAGGAAAGGGAGTGCCGTGTTTTTTATCTTGTGAATGATGGCTCGCAGCAAATGAGCCAGTTTCTCCATTTAATAGAGCAGCGTACACATGCCTTAATGGTAGAAGGGGTGCTTGATAAATCACCACTAGCTAAATTCGGTCGGGATGAGCAAAGTACACTTGCAAGTGATTTAGCCAGCTGCTTTGCCGATTCTGGAATGGCAGATGTATGGAAGTCACTTGCACAAAAAGAACTAGAGGATATTGAAATTGTAGAGGAATCACAGTTTAAACAGGTACTACATGAACGTATGCGTCTTCTAGCAAATGAAACAAGGCGTCTGTGTGGTCTGCCATCTATTGAGGAGGAATTAGCACAGGAGGAAATAAATTGGCAAGAAGAGCCTATTCCAGCCGTTAAAATGGCTTCTGCAAAAACAGAACCTAATGAAGAGTCGCAAATTGACTTGTTTGAGTTGTATGATGTTGACATAGTGAATTTGGATGAATATAGGGAAAAACGAAGAAAAAAAGCACAACTACCTTTAGATGGCCAACTTGGATTTTGCTTTTAAGGCTATAGGTATAGCTCATTTTATCGGGCTATACCTTTTTTATTTGGTTATGTGCATGACGCAATTTCACTTTTAGCATTATCGATTCGACAACTTCTTTTAAATCAGAGATATTTATTAAAGTCGTCTTAAATAAAACTCCTATGAGCTAAGAATATCCTGTTGTGTATTTGAAACAAAGTTCAACTGTTTATAAAAAAGATGTACCGTTTTGAAAAAAGTTTGACTGTTTTATTGCACTGTTTGGTCGAACTACGCAAGAGCAAACTGTAATTTTTATTACAGTAAATTACACTACACTGTCCGATTTTATGGTACTTTTAAAGTATCTGATTAGTAAATGTATTGATAGGGGAATATTTAAGCATGGAAAAGACAGCATTAATAATTATTGACTTGCAAATAGGTGTTCAACCTGAAACTACCCCACTTTATAACTTGGCTAATGTAATTAGTGAGGTCAATCAAAGAATTCGTTTATATAGAGAAAAAAACAACCCAGTAATTTTTGTTCAGCATAAAGATAGTGAGTTGATTTTCAACTCCCCGAAATGGAAACTTTTTCCGGAGTTAGATTGTAAGGATACAGATATCTATATCAACAAAACACACGCAAATTCATTTTACAAGACTAATTTGAATGACCAACTAAAGAAATTAAATATTAATAAGCTTGAAATTTGTGGCGCACAAACTGAATATTGTGTTGATACAACTATTAGAATGGCTCATGGATTGGGTTATAAATTATTTATGAAAAAAGGCTTAACTACCACACTTAACAATGATCTCCTAGAAGCGAAAACAATCATTGAGCATCATGAGAATATCTGGAATAATAGATTTTTAACTTTTTTATGACTTTATGTCATTACAAGTACCCATGGATGATTTACACATACGATTTTTTTCATGACATCGGTAGAAACCAAATAATTTTGCGCGGAGGAGAATATGAAGTGCCCGAAGTGTAATATGCAGATTAATCTTATTGATAACGAAGATTTTACTGATAGTCAGTGCCCGCATTGTGAGTTTTATTTTTATCTGAGACATATTTTGCGTATAGCCTATATTGCATCTTTTATGGTTGATGAAAATGAGAATATTTATTTTAAGAACATTCATGAAAGAATTTATTCTCCCTTTATTAAACGCTACGAGGAACAGCTCTCTGCAAGAAGAGGTGCAATTATCGTAGCTAGCTATCTAAAAAAAAAGATTAAAAGCGTACTGCACGAATACGCTAAAGAAGATATATTGTTTATGATTGTAGCTTTAAGAGAGATATCGACTTGGAAAATCTTTTCTAAAAATCCCTGGGAGTCTTCACATGTAAGAACTGTATGTCATGTTTTAACGAATTTGGTAAACACATTTGATGATGAATTATTTGGTGATTTGATGATAATTGAGGAAACAGATTTTATTAGTTTATTCGTTTACATCGAAGAGTTTGAAAAATTAATAAGTAATGTGTTTAATTCAAAACACTTCTGTTGGAACCCATCACTAGAAGAAATAATTAAAACAAGAATTGAAAACGAAAAATTAGCCTGGTTTCATGCATATTTCGAGGTAAAAGAATTACAAAAACCAGAGGAAATAACCTTTAATGATGATAATATCGTCAAATATGTTGAGCAACGAGGTTATGACATAGAAACAATAAAGAAGGACGTTGGACAAGAAGTTGAGAAACTTTTTGGCTTTTCCTTTAAAGATATAAATATATTCAGAAAAGAATTTATCTTTATCTCTGAGGAAAATGGACAAATACTTGACATTTCTCCAGCTGTAAATAACGATACCATGAAAGTAATGTTTATTTTTGAGGAACAATTACAGCAAATGAGTCTTAATCAAGGAAAAATTAAAAAAATAATAAACACATTAACTTATAAACCGACCTTTAATAAAGATATGACCTTGGATGAACTGGCTAATCCTCACCTGGACTACAAATTTATTCTTACATACGATAATATCTTAGCTTTTGGATTGTTCGATTCATCAAACAGCATAACAATGTTTGAAAATCTTTCTACTACTGACCACTTTATTGAAGAGATTTTTGGGAAAAAAGCGTCAAAAAAATTTAAACAAGCCCAATCTAAAATTTCAACACTAATGGGAATTAAAATCGCCACACATTTTGCAAATAAGCCAGGGTTTTTTGTCCCTATGCAACAAAAGAATGTGCCCCATATTAATTTAAAAATTATTAAAGGTAATGGTGTAAGAAAACGAATAGTAGATGTAAACAATCAGGATTTAGGAGATATTGATGCTGTAACGGTAGATGAAAATAATAAAACAATATTACTTATTGAAATTAAATATTACAAGCCAACCACTAACCTTAGGGAAATACATTTAAAAGACAAAAAAATTTATGAGGATATTGACAAGATTTTAGCAAGAGCAAAATGGTTTGAAGAAAATTTAAGTGACGTAATTACTGCTTGGGATTTGAAACATGATAACTACAAAATAGAAACGCTATTGGTTACAGGTAGACCGAATTTCTATGGAAAACAAATTGAATCAGAATATAAAGGTCAAATAAAATATTATACGTATGATGGGATATTGAGAAGTTAAGGGTATCCTAATAATAAAAATAAAAAAAACACGTCCTTTTTGATTATGGTTTCTTTCTCGTTTCTTTGATTAAAGCATTCTCCCCACATAAACCAAGTCAGAAAATGATACATTAGCGGCTACAAGGATTGACGGACTAGGGAGATTACCTATTTTGCAAAACGCTCAGATAATAAATCATCTAACAAATACATCGATAAAAAGAATAACCTTTCGCGAATTATGAGTATACATTTATGTCGTGATTTTAGGACATAAATGTATACTCATTAAAGAAGAATGGAGATAGTTTTACGATGTAAAAAATTATGCTCCTATATTTATGTCGTAGAATAGGGATAGTTTTATGTCGTTGCACAACAAGAGAAGGAGCGGTTACTATATTGTCTCATTATCACTCCTAATTAACTTCGTAAAATACAAATTTTACGAAGTTAATGATGGAGAACCATGGTATAATTATGAAATAGCTCATTTATGGAGGTTGGTTATGTACGGTACAGTTATTATAGATACCTATACAAAAAATGAAATTAATAAAATAGCTGAAGCCCTAGATGATTTGTGTAGCCCGAATGACGGCTATGGTTGGGCTTCTTCAGGTATATATTCATTTTGGAATTACTATACAAAGGAATTATATTATATCGGGCTCACTGTTGACTTAACTGAAAGGTTTAAACAGCATAATGGAATTAGAAAAATTGATTCTAGAAGCTGTAAATACAAGCAAATTCTTAACTACTTTGATCAATATGATAAGTTAGGTTATTCAATTTTTGTTCATTCCTCTATTGACCAACCAGTAACAAGCAAGAATATCTATAGATGGGCTGGCTACGATCCAGCTGAGCATTCAATAAGGGATTTTAGTGACGAACGTTCAAGAATTCACTTAAAGATGGTTGAAGGCATTTTAATAGAAACTTATAGAATAAAGCATGGAGTAATTCCTCCATGGAACCAAGTGCAAGGATACTCATTAGGACAAAGTGCTGCTACTCAAGGAAATTACGAGATTATTAACTGTTTTACTCATGATTACACTTCACCTTTAGTCTCTAGATATACATTAAGGGAGCTATCTGAAAATCCAACTTATGCAACTTATGAGATTTTTCTTCATGGTGCTAGACAGCTAATGCTTAATATGGGTTTAAGTTACGGTGAGGCGCTAAAATGGATACGTAATCCTTTGGTTGATCCTTTAAATACCTATGATGATATTGTAAATACTGGCTATTACCGTCATGCATTGAATATATGATGTTTTTATGGTTTCTATATAATAAAACTTTAAGCAAATTGAATATATTTATATTTATTGTAGTCCCTATCAAATAAGTAATGTTATTTAATCATTATTTCCATAACTTAATTATGGTAAACTTATTTGCGTAAAAAAAGTTTTTTACGAAGTTAATTGTCGTTTTATGTCGAAAGGATGCTTGCTTTATGAACAAAGAACAACTCGATAAAGATATGGCCAGAATTAAATCAAAGCTCCCTTTTCTCCCTTGGTATGTACAAGAGTTTTTAAAAAGAGAACTAAGGACCGGGTCTGTGAAGACCACAATCAATTACAGCCATGATTACCTTATTTTCTTTAACTGGTTAATAAGTGAAGGTTATTTTTCAGGAACTGTGAAAGATGTTCCCCTCTCCGTTCTTGAAAATTTACGACCTTTAGATATTGATGACTTCCTTCTCTATCTAAAAACAGATCGTAATAATGGGCTAGATGCTAGCAATCGAAAAACCTCTTCTCTAAAGTCATTGTTTAATTATCTAACCAATTTTGCAGAACATAAAACTACACACGAGCCCTACCTCACACGAAATGTAATGGCTAAGATAAAGCTACCTAAGAAGAAGATAACTACAGGTGCCCGGGTAAATAAAATTAAAGGAAACATACTTTATACAGAAGAAGAGTTTATGGATTTTCGAGCATTTGTTGCCAACGATTACGGTGATAAAATAAAGGATAATAAGAAGGCTCTTACCCCTTATCTCCAGTTTCGAGAACGTGATATTGCGCTTATTTCATTAATACTAGGTAGTGGTATTCGGCTTAGTGAAGCAGCTGGACTTGATATCGATGAAGTTGACACTCAAAGGCGAACTATTACTATTTACCGTAAGGGTAATAAAGAAGACGCTGTTCACTTCTCTCAAATCGCTCAAGATGATTTAAATGATTATCTGAGGGTTAGAGAGACAAGATATAATTTACCAAAGGATTTTAAACCGCTTTTTATTTCCTCTAAACGCGGACCAGCCGGAAGTGGCCGTATGTCCGATCGGGCTATCCAGATGATGATCGAAAAGTATGCCACAGCCTATGGAAAACCTGGAATGACAGTTCATAAACTGCGACATAGTTTTGCTACTCGCTATTACAGCGAAAATCCTGATTTGTTAGGGCTTCAGGAACAACTCGGACATGAGGATCCTAAAACAACCGGTATATATGCACATGTTTTAGATAGCCGTAAGAAAGATAATGTAAAAAATATGTAAAAGCAATAAAAAAAACAATCGAATCTTTACTTTGAATTTTTCAGTGAAATAACAGCATAATGTAAAAATTAACTGGCAGCTAAATAGCTGCCTTTTGTTTATTTGGAGTTCCTACATCATAATTTTATTCCTTCGTTTATCAATACTTTTAAACGGTTGGCTGCTTCCTGACACGTCCCCCCATCAGCAACTAAACGTTGATGTACTAAAGAAACAATTTCTTGGAATGCAGCCAATACATCACTTGTTTCAAGTGGACCTCCTTCAAATTTCTCTACTAGTCCATATCCCCTACCTGCTTTTTTACTATCAAGCCAGCAACTATTCCGTCAATTTCTTCCTCAGAAACAATTTGTCCACTATTATTCTGCAGAATAATTTTCATAAATTTATTTCCTACTTTTTTTCTTTGCCTTAATGTACATGTTTATCAAATTATAAAAGCCTGTCGTCTTGGGAAAATAGAGTATTAGACCGTGAAAATAAAGTTGTAGACTGACTAACGGCGGATTCTCCTTGTTTAGACGTAACATATCATTTCCTTCCTTATTGTTTTCTTTCCTCAAGTATACAAAAGGTACCTTTCGATGCCCCTCTTAAAAAATAAAAAGCCTGTCGAGAAAGTCTCGACAGGCTGCAGAGTAATTCATCGCTCTTAATTTTACAGATTGGCTTTCAGAACAGTTTGGAGCATTTATGAAAAAATAATTCAAAGGTCGTTAACCTTACAGTAAAGAGGTTACCGACCTTTTTACTTTCGTATTGATTATGCTTGCTTGTTGAACTATTGATTCCCGTTAGCGGAACAACAAATAGAACTCCAATAGATTAGGCTTCTAAGTGAGATGGAGCTTCAAATCCTCGATTAAATCCGCGGTTAGCTTGGATAATGTCCGCCTGGGATAGTCCTCTTCGGTCAGCGGCGCTCCAGAAATCAGTCGGACGACATCGGCTTCGGTTGGAAACAGCTGGGGAAAGGACGACATTAACTGTCGGATATGATCGTCATTATAGACTCTAGCCTTCAAAATAAGATCAGACACATAATCTTTATGCTCGTTATATAACTCCTTGATTTTAAACACATTGCAGTTATTGTTCGCTCGTACCCAGTAAGGGTCCTTTTTGTCCAGCACAGGGTCATCCCGAAACACAATGTTAAAGCCGTCCCATTTTCCTTCGAAAATGCCGACGTAATCAATATCGTCATTCGACTTTGTTTTGAATTCGACTCCAAATTTGCGACGCTTACCAAACCCTTCCTCATAAGGATGAAGATGCGTTTGAAGGGTAAACGCTTTTCTTCCCTTGAGATTGGCATTGCACACATAACAGGACGGAATCAAATTAAAGAACGAAACGGCCAAATATGGATGGGTCGCCTTGTCGTAAAAATGGTCCAGTTGAGGCCGCGTGCGCCCCCTTTTGGAATGGTATGTCGTGGTAAATTGCCTATTGCAGTAAGGACAGACAGACACCTGCAACCTTTCAGACAAATAATAGGCTCCCCACTTTGTACGGTCATTTGCCGAAAAGGCCCCGTAGTTATAAATGTCCTGTAGCACCGTTTTCAACATGCATTTCTTGGTATTTGGATCGACCCGAATATTGAAAATTTTACGCTTCCCCTTATATGTCCGCTTGATGTAGTCGACAATCGCGGCCAGCCGGTACGGTCGTCCCGCAATCACGGCTTCGCCCCGTGTGAGCAGGTAGTTGAGAAATTCCGCTTGATCCGTAGTCCATAGGGAATCTCTCGCGTAAGTCCGAAGCTTGGCTTCGTAACCTTCTTTTACGAAAAAATCATGATACAAAGACAGGGCCCATTCATCGAGCCGCGGGTGGTGGATTTTGATCATAAGTGGCCTCCGCCACCCAGCTGTGAGAGTCTCTCTTCGAGTGCAGCAACGCGATCTTCCAGGGATAAACCATGCAGTGCCATTTTTTCCTGCAGCAGTTGAATGAGTTTCGTTCGGATTACTGGTTCGCCAATAATGGATATTAACGCTTCGATCTCCTGCTTCCTCATCATAATCTCTCCCCTTCCATGGTTCACCAGAAGGTCAATAACCTCATTAATTTTTTTGCGTGCGAACGTGCCAATGAGGCCATCCTGTAGGAAAAAAGAATGAGCCAGAAGCGTATGGATATTTGCCGCAAAAGTTTGATGCTGATCATCCAACTCATGAATGCTTACAGTTTTGCCATCTGCATTTTTCAGAAAAATTACGTTGGTTTTCGGCAAATCAGATGCGATAAACGGCGAATTCGACGTCAGCACGATTTGAATCTTCATGTCCTGAAATACATTGGATAAAAACGTGACCAAATTCGAGACAAGTTGTTTTTGCCATTGAGGATGGAATAACGCCTCCCCTTCATCAATTAGGACTAGGACACTTCGGCTCTTGCTATGCTTATTTAGAAATTCCCGAATGCGATAAAACCGACTATAGAGATTTAGCAGCGCAAGTTCCCCGGAGCTGAGTCCCGGCCATTTGAATTGTAAGTAGCTGTCATATTGGACGGATGAATGGTAATCAAAAATCAGCTTTTCCAGTGTCTCACTCGCATCCGTCACTGGCAGCTCGAACGAATGTTCATGTTCCTGCATCGACTCAATCCTTTTCGTAATCAACTCCAGCACCCTATGACTATTGTAAATAATGCGTAGAATGGGTTCCTTGGAATTCAGCTTTTTTTTGGCATACTCAGCCAACAATAAAAGCTTGGTACTAAGCAATGCATGACCCTCAATGGACGAATTGTTTTTTGAATTGGTCATGTAAGAATTGGCACTAAGGGCGGCATAATCCAGATGGTCTAACACTTTCTTTGGTCGAATAAAATTCGCCTCATACAGTATATGGTTCAAGACCCTCGATGCCACCCGGTAGAGCAGGTTCTCATTAATCAGACGATCTTCATAGTAAGATTTCAGCTCATCCTGGCAACCTCGTATATAATCGCCGAAATGGCTAAACGCCGCCGTTTTCTTTTTCTCTATCTTCGGAACTTGCACCTCTTGGGTAACAATCACAGTAATATTCTCAGGCAGTTTGAACGGAATTTTATCCGCATGGTTGTTTTTTCTGTTTTTAATAAACCGAAGTTGCCGTTCCGTTTCCTCCATATGGTATCCACCTATCCCCTGCTGTTCTTCCCTTGCAAAATATATTTCCATTAATCGATTCGTCGAAATATCGATTAACTGTTGGGAAACTGGCATCCTTCTCGCATCGAAAATGTTGGTAAAATAAACGGTCCAAGGCAGCAGAGCCTGATCAAGCTCCGTCAGCGGCTGCTTGATGACTTCCACCTTCAACGGATTGATTAACTCAAATTGCAAAGCCGGGGAATGGTACACGACATACTGATCAGATTGAGTTCGGAAAACGACCAAATGATCGGACTTTCTCATCTCCAAATTTGTCTCGGGTTTTAGAAGCCAGATTATATATTCCAAGAGACTAGACTTGCCAGTGCCGTTCTCCCCGATAATCGCGGTGACATTTGTAACCGTCGAAGCAGGCGGATCCTTTCCTTCACTCAAGGAAGGAACAAAAAAATCCTCTATATGAAAGGGCGAGGAATATACAAACAGCTTTTTCAATTCTTCGTCATAATGAAACCGCAGCGGCCCTCCAAAATTAAAACCTTGCCGAGCATAATTTCGGTATTTTTCCACCCAGATGAACATACACTGCATCCACAGACACCTCCAACTTTTCATCCAACTATTTCGACGTGAGTCCTCTATTCCCTCCATTATTGGACATTACACATAAAAGGGACTGTGGCATCCCAAAATAAAACGAAGGACTCAACGTATGTTAAACAATGCTACTCCATAGCCACACATATCATATAAATGAAAGGCTCTGTTAATCTTTAATGTTGATTATTGGATAAAAATTAGGAGACCCTAATAAATTGGGTTTCCTTAATTGAAGATGGATTAGTTTAATCCTTCTTCCGTTTCAGAATTACATCCTCAACAAATTGATTAAATTTTTCCTCAGCTTCGGTTCTTAATTTGACTGTAAAAAGTAAAGGATAATCAGGATTTTTCTTACAGAAGGAGTCAAAAATTTCAATATCATCGTCAGAACAATACTCAAAAAAAATGTCCCACGTTCCTTGTTCATTTTTATACCCAATGGCTTCAATAAAATCATCATTTTCTTCGTCATAATAGGTAATATGCCAATGACGACCTTTTAAATGTTCCTTTATTTCTTCGGCATAGGGTTCAAATGATGTCTCTATATCGATTAATTCCATCCCTTCGGAAAGGTCATTGCTATTTATAGGGATGGGTTCAGGAAGCTCTTCATTATCGTATAAGATTCCTGCCAAAGAGTAAGCTAAATCTTTTTTTGCATCTTGTATCGCTTTACGTTTTGTTTCCCCTCGTGATAAAGGATAGTCCCACCCAGATTCAGGAAACATAGTGGGGAAATAAACACAAAATACTCCTTCATCGTCCTGTTGTATGAATGCTGGATAAACTAATTTATCGGGATTTACCATAACCACACATCCTTACTTATAATGATTACACATTAAATTTTGACAGTCTCAAACTGTCATATGTGTCTGTCATTTCAAATACAAATGATGATAATAGAAACTCTTTGATATTGTGCTTAGTGTTTTCGTTACTACAACTATCTATGAAAAGGAACCAAGCAAGGTAATTGTCGAGATACTTTGTAGCTATACCTTTAAAAAGGTCAATCCACTGTTTCATACGGGAATGCAGACCATTAACATTTCCATTCATCATAGAAATAATGGATTTAAAAACCGGTGATTCTTGATGTTGAAGTTTAGACAACAAATTAATATGAAACGCGTCTCGAATATGATGCAAAAAAAGATCCGCACCGATTTCCTTTGCAAGAAGAGTGTAAATAATTGTACGTAGTGCTAACCAGTTTAAACCTGCAAAGAAAGCCTTAACCTGATCGGATAAATACACTTCTTGCTCGTTTCCTCTCTTATCTCTAACAATATAGCCGCTGCTTATTAAATTTTCTTTTGAATCATAAAGAATTTTTTTAGGTTCCTCACTTAGTTTTATTAACCCGATTTCAATAAAACAATAGAGTATATTAAAATATTAAAGAAAAATACGGATAAGAGGAATATATTACTTCCAGAAAGTTGCTACTTTCTCGGTAATAAAAGGGGGAATTTATTTGAAAAAGGAAGCATTTGCTGATGAAATTCTTTATGTCGTTGCATCTATTGCAGCTTGTGAAACAGAGGGTGTTAGTACTATTGGAAATAACATTGCTTTTAATATCTCATCTGAAGATGGTGGCATTGTTCTTTATTTACAAATCTATATAAAAGATGGTCATGATGCACATAAGGTATCAGAAGAAGTTCAAATAAATTCGAAAGAAGCAATTGAATCAATAACAGGTATTCCAATTCGCCGGGTTAACGTACATGTAATTGATACGAGCAAAGAAGACCCAGATAGAGTGGAAGACAACTTCTTCAAACCTCAACTTTTAGATGCAGCTGAATTTATTCTAGAGCATCCAGGCATCGAATCAGCTGTAAGGGCACTACTATTACGTTGGATAAGAAGGATGAAAGAATAAAGGTCATTCTCATTTTATGATGGAACGACTGAAAAATCGAGTAAGGGAAGGCGATTAACCTCCATTCAGAACTTGAACTTGTACCCTATAGCTATCTTCCATGCCTACCGAGCGCGCTTAAAAAGAGTCACGGATACTATTATTCACGGCTCTACCCCCAATCGTTGGCCTACGTTAATATTCTATTAAAATGTTTTAGTATTTAAGGATAGGACTAATAAAAGATCGACCTCTGAAGTTGGGACATATAGTATATCGTTATTATAAACAGGCGAAAAACGTACCTATGAACATATTAGCCTACTGCAATTAGGACTCATAATCCTGTTTATTATACTTTGAAAAGGTAATTTCACTTTATTCATCTCTTTTTAAAAGAAATATATTCAACCCGTTCGGCATATATATCATAGAAAGGAGGGAGCGACCATACAAAAGACAACAAAAGATGTACTTTTATTTGTTGGGGTATTTGTAGTTGCTGTCCTTATTGGATTAAATATTGGTATTTCTAAAATTCACTTCCCTGCTATTGATACCCTTCAGACAACTGGAAACAAGGCAATTAAGAAAAGCCATGATATTATGAAAGTCAAATACAAGGTTATGTATCTTAAAGAAGGAAAGCTGTACACTAAACGCGTTAATACAGGCGAACTTGTAGCAATGAATAATCAAGCATTGATTAAGCAAGCCTTACAAGGAAAACTTAAACGTGGGGATATTATCAGATTATAAAAGTCTGTCTCTCTGGTTCCGCATTCTATACGCCACTAGGAATTATATGTAACTTTTATCACATTTGGTGTGGTAGCGATCGGAGGATTAACGTTCAGAGTTGGCTACAACCTTCTTTTCCTACTATGGGTCGGCTCCCTACTTCCGTCGCTTGGCTTGTTGTCCTTGTCCCCTATGTGCTCAAGACATTTCAACGTTAAAATATTTGATTGTTATTCGTATTAATTATTCAACACCGTTCAAGCTTTTGAACGGTGTTATTTGTGTTCGTAACATTAAAATTAACCAGCTTTGTTCTTAATCAACACTTATACTTAAAAATTTTTTGAATTTCGCGTTGTCGGTTTGTTACATAGATCGTTAATTATAATATAACTTTTTAAGGAGAAATTTACATGGAAGCTTTGTCGTTAATCAGCATTTATAATTAAAAATTTTTTAAACTTTACGTTGTCAATTTGCTACATAGATCGTTGACTATAATATAACTTTTTAAGGAGGAATTTACATGGAAACTTTATTGTTAATTGGGATTTTCTTTATTGTTACTGGGTTTATTGATTTTGTTAATGTTAGCACATTACCAGAAACATTTCCCTTCTATGTTTCTCTCGTTGCAATGTTTATAGCGGTGATGGATTGCTTTTCTGAGGATGTTAGGTTAAGTGGAAAAAGGAAAAAGCTTTATTACGCTTTATTCCTTGTTGTAGTGATTTTAACTTTTGTTGACACCGATCCAGGAATTATTGAAGCAATGAAAAAATTTGACAAACCTTTATTGTATACTGCTTTTGGCATTACTTTATTTTCAAAAGCAATACAGCTAAAGAGATGGCAACAAAAAAACTTACAGAGACAAACAGAAGAAGGATAATACTAATTTTTTTAAGAGCTGGAAAATCCGCGAAAATTTCCAGCTCTTTTTACATAGGAAGTTAATTAGGACAAACCGAGTCCACTTGGTAACTGACCTCCGATCTTTTCATTCAATCGGATATACCCTTTCTTGGTACCCTTATGAATTCGTAATGACATACACTCTTAGCCTCTCCTTCTAATTGATTCCGTTTCACTTCATGTAATTTTATTTAAATAGAACACCCATCCCCCTATTATTGAAAAAACTACATCCCAGACTTCCAAAACGCTGACGCAAGAACTAGGAACTACAATTTATTTCTAGGTGAGTTTAGTTTTTTTTCTCTTAGATTTAGCATAGTGACGTGGGCATAATCCATCCTTAAAAGAAGGTTCACTACATGTTTCTATTTTGCATTCCTCATAAGGCTGATATTGATGTACTGATATCGATGTACTTTGAGAAGGACGTTTCGCTCTTTTAATAAACGGCCGACCCGTTCTATTAATACGGCTATAATGTTTACCACAATATCCTCTTCTTTCAGCCAAAGATACACATCCAACAATTACACATGTATCTTTAGTTGGCACTTCTTGAAGTTCGGGATTTAGAGCCCCTATTTTTACAAATTCATTGTAATGGGTATTACACAGGCCATAAAAAGTTTGAAGTTCATTACATCCATGATATAAACATTTTTTGTTTGTATGAAGTGGATCACCATATAATCTCCACTTTTTATAATGTTTATCGCAGTACCCTTTACTCTTTGCACCTTCTTTACATCCTTTAACTTTACATGTAGTGTTCTTTTCAATATGCTCATACTCTTGGAATAGGAACTTATTTTTTATCATAAAATTGTGGTGTCCTTCACATAATCCTTTATAAGAATCAGGATAAGAACATTCCTTAATAATGCATTGCAGAACACGCTCTTTATCCATTGTTATATCAGGGTTTCCATACCTTCTAAAACGTGCATAATGAGTCCAACAATAACCCTGTCCTACGCTTATCTGATAACAATCCTTAACTTTACATCTCTTTTTGGAAACAACTTTATATAATAAGGCTATTTCTCTATAATGAAGCTCACATATTCCTAATTGGAAGGAGCGCAGTAAACATCCTTCCACTCTACATATCTCATCACTGCTATTACTATTAGATGAAAACATTTGTTGGGCATGTTTCCAACAAAATCCTTGAATAGCATGTGGTTCAAAACAATTTTCCACTGTACAATGTAGTGAGTTTTTTGCCCTTTTCTTTCTTCTTATCTGTTCATTGTGCATAGAGCAGTATCCAGATTTTGTTTGCGTGTTTTGGCAACCGCTTGCAGAACAGAGAACCTTTTTATAATCATATAGAGGATCTCCATACTTATTATGTTTTTTCCAGTGTGAATAGCAATATCCTCGCGCATAATGCTTTTTATTGCAATCCGGAATTGAACATTTTTCAATAATGGCTTTTCTTCCCCTATGTGGAGATGAATAAAGAGGATCTCCGTATTTTCTCCATTTCGCATAATGATGGGAGCAATAACCACGGATATATTTTGTCTGTGAACATCCTTCCACAATGCAAGGTTGATTTTTCTCTTGTTCATAGTGCAGCTTACATAAACCTTTTTGTGGATTGTATACTACATCATTACATTCACTTATTTTACATATTCTTTTGTATTTTTCAGGTTTTTCCTTTTTTGGCCTGACGGGCTCAAAAAGCGGATTTCCGTATTTTTTGTACCTTGAGTAATGAGTAGAACAATACCCCGCTGCATTATACTGATTCTTACAACCTTCTATACTACACTTTTTGTTGTCTTTGTCTGTTTTTGAAGAAGGATTCCCTTTTCTGCGTTCTCTTTCGTAATGTTTTTTACATAGCCCTTTTCCATATACAATTCGTTCACAATCAATAAACGAACATCGATTAGTAGAAATCTCTTGCCTATATTCTTCATAATGCTTACGACAAAGTTTTTTTGAGAATATAACGCTTTTACAATGTGAAATTGAACATAACTTTTCCTCCTTCACATCGACACCCCTCTTTTTTAAAATATATAACTCCCTCATCTTTAAGTTGAATTTACATATACTTCCTAAAAGAGAACATTAGTTCTTATTTAGTATAATTGTTATTAACCGTATATTCAATTCTCTAAAGAGTAAATAATTAGTAAAGTTAAGTACGTAGTATTCATATACTTTAAAAGATCTATAATATAGTGACTGGGTTTACTGCCTAAATTGTGTCAGTAGTAATCCTCATGTATAAACTTTTCTTTATATTTATTAACTGATTTTGGGTCTGGTTTGAATAATGGATGTTTAAATGGTCTGTACGTTAAAATGAGAAAATTATTATAAGGTATATTTTCTATGTTTGATTTATAGTATTGCCATGCAGCCAATCGAGTCGACAATCCAATAGAATTCTTCTGTCTCTTTGTCATATAAGGGAAATAATTATTAAAATGAATCGCTTCTCCATCATGTCGAATAGACATTAGGTAACATTTATTAGGGATGACAGTAAATTCCCATATCTCGAAGTAATATTTAAGGGGTGTATTATAGAAATCAAATTTATACTGTTTATATGCTTCCTCTACTTTTACTTTTTCTATATCAGACATATGAGAAAAGAATTCTAAAGGAATATGGGGAAACTCCCCTACTTCTCTGCTTGGCTCAATATAAATATTTGGATTCTTATAAATCCCCCGAATTACTTCGTCTATGTCTTTGTATGCCGTTTCAACTGCTTTGAAGTTGATTTCTATCGGTGTAATGTTGCAGTAGCTAAGAGCAAGCTTTAAGTCATCTGAAAAGCCTTTGGCCAGAATATACACATTTGTAATATTAAGTCCGATCTTTTTACAGGCAGCATAGTAACTCATGACTTGACTAATGTCTGAAAAGTCAGCATAATGTTTTTTAATTTCTACTAAATGTAGTTCTTTTGTTTCTGTGTCTTGAAAAATGAGATCACATCGCAAAGTTTCACTTAATTTAAATTGATGCTTGTAAGTAATCCAGTTGCTATTTTTAAAACGAGGATGAGCTTTTATAATCAAATGCGGATTTTGTAAATATATCTCTTCTATATCTTTTTCATTATACTTCATAGTACCTCCTCCATTATTGGAATTATTTTTAAATTAATTGATATATAAGTTTAAAATTAAGATATATATGTATAACCTATATATTTTTCCCCTATATATAAACCATAAGGAACGCATTTTCCCCTTTAAAGCCCAGTAGTAGCAAGGGATTTATTAAAAATTAAAATTAAACGTACAGGACTGATTCTGCAAAAAAACAACCCATATACCAAATTTCGACACTATATGTTCCTGTTATTCAAATTATTTACCAAATATTTTATAGCTAATGTTCCATAAATACACGAAAATAACAAAAAAAAGAGAATAAAAATGAAATAATGGAATTAATTTCAAACACCCAACAGCGCTATAACTACTTCTGAAATAAATATACATACATACTAAATTTAATTTTTTATATACTTGGGTAGACAAAAAAGAGCAAATACAAAAATAAGCATCACAAAAGCCGGTCGTTTTTACAGGTAAACCACCGGTAGCTCGCTATATAATTTTTTTCAAAAAAATTATGTTTTTATTGTTCTGCCTCTAACCAGTTATAGCTAAACGGCTCGTATTTATGTAAGAGTTTTTTACACTGTTCGATTTCTCTAGCCCGACTCAAGTGTTCATTAAATATATCTTTCATATGCATGAAGAGATAACTTTTTTTCAAGAGATTGTGATATGATTCATGTACCATTTTATAGAACGGATCGTTTACTGTTTCAAAACGTTTTTTCCAGTGTTTTTTAAACATAGAGAGCTTTTCTTGTAATACTAGTAGCCTCTGTTTAATAACGAATTTCCCTTCAGCATATGTTTTTTCTTTTGCACCAGTAGTATCTTGGAGCATATCGTATTGAATGGAAAGTTGATGAACATAGCTTTCTTCGTTTTGTTTCATCAAACTATAAAAAATTCGATAAACATCTTGTTCTTTCTCTTCTCGACTCATAGCATCCAGGAATGATATAGAATCTGCGAGCTGGCTTATTGTCTCCTCAAATAGCACAGCTGCGTCCTCAAAGGATAATAAAGAAACATAATCATCCATAATGGCCACAAGATTACTTATTGCCTTTTTCTGTACAGATGAAAGAATGTAACCGTGTTTATCCAGCTTCTTTTTTACCCAAAGATGCTTACCACAGTTCGCAACCATTACATGTTTATCGTTTGGGAAGTGCTGTGGACGAGCCATTACACGCATAACCTCTTTTTGCTCGCCTTCGTTACGGATTGTAATATCTAAATAAGGAGATACTTCATCAATAATCTCAAGCATGTGTTTACGCTGATATACATTGAATAATCCACGCTTGTATACTTCCTTGCCACCCCTAGCACGATGAAAGCCGTGATAAAGGTCTTTTAGCTTTCTCTCATATCCCGTGGCTTTCCAGTATGCCCCATTCGCAATACAATGCAGTAAGAAGCGTTTCGCAGCTACAGAAAGCGACTGAAAGTTTTTTGAATAGAAAAATGGAAAGTGACGTACATAATGGTCCTGTTTTTCGCCTTCTTTTGCGATTTCGATAAATTTAAGCAAGCGAAGCTGACCAGCTGGAGATACCTCCAAAATGTGATCGTCTTTAGCTTGTACGATATACCGACGTACTGCATCGACAGTGCAGCCCATCTCCGTTGCAATTTCGACAGGTGTAAGAGGAATTATACCATTCCAGGCAGCAATACGTGTAAGATGGAAATGAAACTCCATACGTTTGCTAGACCATTCAGATGTAGCGGAACTGTGGAATAAACGAGGATCTAAAAACATAAAAACTCCTTTCCACATGTAGAAAAGGAGAAAAGAAGTAGACACAAGTATAGAAAAAGCTTTAAATACCCGTAAAGGTTGCATTAAATGATATAAATCGGGTATACTAAAGGTAACTGATACTATTGCACGAGTGATATACCGTGCTCTTGTGCCTGCCCTGCTGATGTTGGCCCATCAAGCGGGGTTTTCTTTTGCCCTTTTTCATGCTTTTTTTATTCTCTCTGATTTGATGTTGGCCCATCATCAGGGAGGATTTTTTATTTATAAGATGTTTATTGTATGATATATATTTCTTTTGGCCTTTTAAAGCCAAGCGAATTCATTATATTTGTACTAACAGTATTATTTTCTATTCTATCTACACACTTTGTTTCTCTCTTACAGTCGCCAAGTCACTTAAAGATCCCTCAAGTAACTGGATATATCCAATCGCACCAATTTTATAGTTGTTTACATATCGACGAATACTTGGGCTTTGTTTAGCTAATTTCTCAAGTACTGTTAAATCCATCTGTTTTTCACTGTGCGAAGGCGTAGGGTCTTCTGTAAGTCCTAAAAGGTAATCTGTAGACGTTTCTAGCGCATTGGCAAGTAGTATGAGCATTTCTTTTGATGGTGTAGAGCGAGAATTTTCGTAATGACTAATGGCTTGTTTCGTAGTATGTACTTTCTCGGCCAATTCTGGTTGTGTCATACCCACTACTTGTCGCCGTTGTCTTATACGCTTGTCCAGCATAAGAAAACCTCCCTTCCCCACTTTTAATAGTATACTAGTATGATACCATCATTGTTATTTTTATCAAATATAGATACACTATAAATACAATAAAGTCATATATTAAGGTATACAAAACTAAACGACCGAAAAGCCACCGGAGCTGCCAAGCTATTGAGGTGGTTTTTCTCGTTCTATTAACTGTAGCATAATTTACTAATTAAGAAAAGTAAAGATGCTAGCACAAAATAGTATTATTAATGCTCATTTAAAATCACATTTGTTATTTAAGTTACATTCTACCATATTTCCTTCGTGTTCGTTAAGTGTTTTTTTATTACCATAAGGAAATGAATGTGTAATTATAAGAAAAGCTTTATCCAATCCTGGATAAAGCTTAAAAAACTTCTCTAATCGTTCCCTGTATCAAATTCTTCTTTTACTCTTTTCTCAAAATGGTTATTTACATATTGCCGAATAAAGTCCATCTTCTTTTCAGCATCTTGCTCTTTTCTAAACCAGCCGACCTTTTTCATTCGTTCGGATTCGGGTTTTTTGTTCCACTCTTCTTCAGCTTCTTTTTCAAGTTGTACTCTTATTTTATGATGAGCTATTAAAAGATCGGTACGTCGTTGGCGTTCGATTTGCTGTTCTTCAGGATGTGAAAGCTGTTTAGGCAACATGGCTTTTAATTCATTTTGCATTTCCTGCCTTAATTCGTCTCGAAGTTGAGTTAATTGCCTTGCTATCTTCTCTGTTTCCATCTGTAATGTTTGTTCAATAACACCCTTGGCTTTTAGGATAAGTAAATTATCCATATCCTCTGAATTGAGAACGATTCGTTCTTTAGTTTCCTCGTAATCGATGGGAAATGGACGTAATTCAAATATGTCTTTTTCAACAAGTGAATCCCATATCGCAGTCAATGACCAGTTTTGATCGCGTTTTTCACAAATATATTGAGCAATTGATAAATCAAGTGAATCATATATTCTCTCTTTTCCAGAACGCTGCACATAGTGTATATGTTTCTCCTCTAACTGACGGAACCATCCATCAATTGTATTAACATGCTTCCCAACTTTTTTTGCAAACTCTCCTATTTTATAGAAACCATCCATATCATTTATTACAAAGGAGCTTGATTCACTTTCATGTATCGTTTTTTCTGATTGGTTGGCCATATGTGCCCTCCTCTCTTTAGCCGCACATAGAGTCTATAACTACATTGTAGGCACATTTTGCTCTGGCTTCAATGATTCTTTAAATGAAATTCTAAAATGGTATTGGTTTACCAAGCTAATTATAATCCGCATTTTATTAATAGTAAATTTTAAAGGAAAAGCAGATGCTTAAAACATTTAATCAGCCTATCAACACCTATAACACATGTGGTACACATCACATTTAGACCACAAAATAAAGATTACACATGTTGAGAACACAACAAATAGACCACAAATAAAAATTTAACATGTGCACTACGATACATATGTGCCACAATTATTTAGTCTATATGTATTCTACGTAAAGTATATGTGATGATGTGGAGTTATCGATTAGTTTTGTTTTCGCTTTTATTGATTCAGTTATTGCCGCAATAAATGCAGCTGTTATTGAAGGAGTGGAAAGACAAAGGGGTGAGAATCGGATTTTTTGGTAAATATCCTTGATAATTAAGGGTTTTTAGGTATTTTCTTGACAAAAATGTTTATTGCGGCAATAATTGAATCTGTAACTGATGCTCTTGGTTTTTTTAGGATAATCATCTATACATGTGGTATTTAAATTGTTTGTGTAGCATATGTGTAGAAAGGAGGATAGAGATGACTCGTGAAGAAATCCTTCGTGAAATATTAGAAAGTCTTGGAGAATCTAAATGGATTCTAGCTGTTTTATATAGAGACAGAGAAAAAGAGCCTATTGGAAAAGAAAAGTTAAAGACACTTGCTAACGAGTATTACACAGAAACAACAGGTGAGTTAGAAAATCTAATTACATCTAGATACATACTTGATGTGTTCACTGCAAGATTAGAAGGAGCTGGTCTAGTGCGTATTTCTAGATATGGCCAAGTACGGATGTATTCTATATCTAAACTGGGAGAAGAAATTATACAGTTTTCAAGGCAATTACAATAGAACGGAGGAGTAGAGGATATGGAAACCGGAATTAATAAGTTAATGCAAAGAGAAGATTTAAAATTGAGTTTGAAAATGGGTTTTTTCGGTCTTGGAATGGGTGGATGTAGTATTGCAGCAGAATGTGCTTCTATAAAAACAAATGTCAAAAACAATAAGAATCCATATACGTCAATTTTAGTTAATACTAATCAGTTAGATTTAGACAAGATCCCGGATTCTCCCACGATACGTAAGCTAGCTTTGAAAGGATACGAAAAAGGGGCAGGAAGGGACATTGAGATTGGTGAAAGAGCTTTTCGTGAAAATAAAGAAGAAGTTGCGGAATTAGTTAAAGAATATTTTCAAGACAGAGAATTTATTTGGGTTGTTACAGGATTAGGTGGAGGTACAGGTACTGGTAGTGTCATTGAAGCGGTCCGGCTTTTATATAACGAAGGATTTGCTGGCCGAGTAGGTATGATTTTAACAACACCTCGTGACAAAGAAGGGTATACAGTAATTGATAATGCCGTCGCGAGATTAAAAACTTTTGCGCAAGCGATGGGGAACTTAGGGTGTATGCTGCTTGTAGATAATCAAAAGCTGTATGATATGTATTTAGAGAAAAATAAAAGTGCAACAATTACGGAGTACCTGGAGTATAGTAATGAATTTATTGCTCAAACTTTGCACGAGATAAATGCAGTAACAGCAAGCTTCCATCCGTTTGGAGGATATCATTTTGATTCAAGTGAATTATTAAAAATGTTTAATACAGCAGGTGTACTTTCATTTAGTAAAGTTACATTGAAGGAAAGTGCAACGGACGCTGAAAAAGTAACGAGTTATCTCCCAGAATTTAAGCGATCGGTACAAGAAGGGATTTTATCAGATGGTCATAAACTTAGTTCCGCTGAACGAGCAGCAGTAAGCTTGATAACGAAAAATTCAGCGGCAGAGCGGATTTTTACAATGGACTTCATAAATTCAATAGAGGAAGAGTTAGAAAGAATTGCACCAATCGCTGATGAAAAACCCGTGGCTACGTACTCAGTTCCAGAACCAAAAATCAATGAAGTATATGTATATGCCATCTTTGCAGGTCTTTCGCTACCTAAGAGGATTGCTGATTTAGTGAAGAAACATGGCGAGTTAGCAGAGATGATGGAAGCGAAAGAAGAGGATGACGTCTTGTCAGCCTTAAGCAGTTATAAAATTGAAAAGAAACAGAAAAACAAATTCGCCTTTCCGGATAGTGAAGTTTCTGCAACAAAAGAATTAGATAGTGATCCTTTTAGTGATGGCGATAGTAGTCAGACAAGTAAAGAAAAGAAAAAAATTGACCCATTTAGAGGGCTGCTCTAATCTAAAAAACCACCCTTGAGACCGTAATCATCTCAAGGGTGGTTTTTTTTAACAAAAGCTTGCAACAAGTAGAGGGGAAAACGTGGAAATTTTTGCATCTCAAGACCCTATAACCATCTTATCTTTTTTCGCAGTAGTTATTTTAAAATAACTATGTACTAGATTTTTGGCAATTATTTCAGTGTCAGTTTTCGGCTTTGCATTTTTTACATGAAGCAGCTCATAATTGTTTTTATCCTTATGAGAATAATGATAGATAACATGAAAAACAATTTCCTCTAACTCCTCGATGTTGTTTAACCTAGTATTCAATACACTAAATTTAATTCCGTCGTCACAGAGAATAATACCTTTAGTATGAGCGGGGAGTTCTTTTTTTAGTAAGATTATTTCTTCATCTTCGAATATTTGGCTGGCGTTTTGAATGCCGTAGCTTCTAATTATGTTAGTGATACTTTTTATATAGTCCATTTTATCCCTCCTTGCAGTAATAATACAATAAAATCTGGTAATATAATAACTTCATTTTTATCATAGTGTATCCAATTACCTAAATTAAAGTAAAATTGGTAAATACAAAATACCATTTCGTCATTACAAAATTTTACTTTAACAAAAATATGGCGTGATAGTTCCTGATTTTGGTCCTCGATATGAAATATTCATGCTGCTGAATAAAAAAATGACAATCGTTTGATTGTCATTTTTTACAAGGCTGTATTAGCGTTTTTGTTTTTGTTCTTTTATATTCCAAAAAAGACCTGTTAGTACATCTTCAATTTTTTGTTTATCTTCACCATTAAGGGGAATACCTTGAAACATAACCTCATGTTTTCTCAGAAATTCAGTAATTTCTAATGGTTTGGGTGTATTTGAACTAAAGCCAGTTGGGTCGTCTGTAAATCCTCCAAGGTAATCAGGGGTTACATGAATAAGAGAAGCAAGATCATATAACATGGACTCGCTTACGTCTTTGGGGCTGCTAAGTAGTTCTTGAATTTTTGAAACGCGAACACGACAATATTCTGCTGCATCTTCAATACTAATATTTGTTTGGTTCATTCCTTCTTTAAGGCGCTGAGAAAAGAGAAGAGAATTGATTTGATTATTAATCTCTTCTTCATCAAAATAACCAGCAACCTTCATCATTTCTTCATAACTTTCCCCTAAACCTTCAGAAAGTTTTTTAATGGTTTCAGGTCTAGGAACTCCACGTTTTCCATTTTCAATTCTAGAAATTTGAGCTGGGCTTACCCCTGAACGTAAAGCCAATTGGTTAACTGTCCAATTCTTAGTTTCTCGAAGTTGCTTTAAGTATTCAGCAAATTGGTTATCGTTAACTTTGTTCATTTTACTCCCTCCTTTCTTTTTATAGAGAGATGCTCTTCCATCGGTATCAATTTTTGCATAAGTATCTCCAAAATCTACTTTTAAAGATATTCTAAAATATTTTATTACCTATTGGCAATAAAATAATAAAAATAAAGAAATGAATTGCCAGTTGGAAATAAAAATGATATATTTTTACCAACAGGAAACAGATGATTAGGTTAGGGGGAATATTCAGATGCCTGATATAGTTGTGAACGAACAATTTTTACGAAACTACATAAAAGAAAAAGACCTTTCTGAGGGAGAGTTTGCTCAATTGATTAAGGTAACTCATCCAACTGTAAACAGAGTTTTAAACGGTAAAAGAAATCCAGGCAGTAAATTCATTGCAGGTGTCTTGTTATATTGTGATGGAGTCACATTTGAAAAAGCTTTTTACTGTCAAGCTCTCTAAAGTAATTTTGTGATTGACTCATTTTTCCTCATGGTAACAAATTAAATTCTTGAAGTACAGTTGTTTAGTTATGTTGGATAGGGCCAAGTAAATCTTCATTCTAATTCAGACCATTTTTTTAATTGTAATGAACGGCCATTTTACGAAAGGAAGAATAGCAATTGCACATACATGCTTTAAGTTCCTTTCTAGTTTATGTATATTACTAACTTGGTTTGACGACAAACCAGAAACAGTGTATCAGCATTTTATACTTTTGTTTGATTCCTTTATAGCTATGCCGATTACTTTTACTTTTCTACTTACGATTATTGTCTATGCGTTTGGAAAGTGCGAATAGCCTGATAAACAAGAAGGAGGAGGGGAGTGTAAAGCATGACAGCACAATCACAAGAAGACAATTGGGGAAAAATGCTACAGCAATATCGAGCTGAGATTAGAAAACTTACCTCTGAGATTGATGAGCTGGACAGTGATATTTTTTCTGGATTTGACGAAGAGACTATTTATAAAAAAGAGAGGTTACGCTCATATTTAGCTCAAGTTCGCACTTCATATATGGAACTCAAGAAGTCGGTTGAAACAGGTAATTAGCTACCTGTTTGTACTTCTTGTAGAGCGTCTCCAGAACGTTGTACTAGAAGTATAAACGGTTTTAAAGAAATTAAGGGAGTGACTAAAATGATTTTTGCTGTACAGGTACATACCCGAAGGGAATTTTTTGTAAAGAAAAAAGTATTAGAGTTAATGGAAATTTTTCAGTTCGATAAAATCAAAAAAGTCCATGCAACTGAGAGTTTTGTGATGGAAGCAAATAAAAAGGGTGGCAATAAAGTAGTTAAAAGCATTCTTCCAGGTTATATCTTTATTGAGTTGTATGAAGCATGTGTAGAAATGCCTGGAGAAGTATATCAATTCCTTAAGAAAGTACCAAGCGTTGTTCAAGTCCTACAAAATTCTATAAAGGAACATGAGTTTTTTCAATTTCTAACGATTGTAAGTGAACAAGAAGAAGCGAAAGAAGAAATGGTGGAAATGACATACCACACCAAACAAGAAGGTGTAGTTATGGTTGAAAAAGAAGTGCTTCATAAAATAAACACATCAAAAAGAGTTGAACAAAAACAATACTGGCTAACAAAGTTAAAGGAAATTGGCAAAACTATTGTTGATGAAATTGAAGAGTTGAAACAGAAAGGAAATAAATGGTTTAAGAATGTACGTGCCTATCTAAATGGCTCTCGTCTTAAACTTATGATACCTATGTCATTTTTGTCAAAAATGTATAAATATATAAATAATCAACGCCCGGAAAATAATAAGTTGCCGGCTTCTTCGCTTATGGATGCTTCCTTTGTAGTATCACAACTTCTTGACTTGGTTGGACGAAGAAATTTACAAGGAGAGACGTTATGAAAGAAACTACGGAATACCTTATTGTGAAAGCTTTTCTATTTATTGGTTTGTCTTTGAGCTTTTTCATAACTTTGTCTCTACATTTAAAATAAATCTTCATTTTAAAATTTAGCATATAGGTGAAGTCGATTCATAATTGTGGAGTGTGCATTCCAGCTATGCTCATAAGGTGAGGAGGGGACTATGAATAAAGTTGTTTGGTACGAATGTAAGTATTGCGACAGCACAAGTGGTCCAGCATTGTACGAAGGGGATCAGGTTTGTCGTAACTGTGGTGCTGAATGGAACCCAGTACTATGTGAACAAGACAGCCAAGAATTTGAGCGAGAAATGCGAGAACTCGATGAAGAACTAGAAAGATTCGAAGAGGATGAACCATACTATCCTGATGAAGAAGTTATTGAAGAAGATATATGTATGTCATATCAACCTTGTGATGGTAAATGCGAACATTGTTTAGCATACGATGTATGAGTTCTTTTTTTGATACGAGCTATACCTTCTTTCAAAATATAGACAACCTTTTGTGCGCGAAGCGTATCTGAAAATATGTAAAAAAATGTAAATGTTTATTTCCAGTACACTACATATTGTGTCTTTGTGGGCGAGGTTTATAGTGGAATGCTTTAGGGATATTAACCAAAGCAGAACAGTCATATCTTGTTCGAGGTTCCATATTAACAGAAATAACAACAAAACTACGCTAGGATTATTTGATCGAATATTGAAAGGGGAATACTTGTGTTTCAATTCATTATCTTTTCTATCATCATCATTACGTTACTATGTATTTTGGTGATAGGGGTAAATGGTATAGAAAATTATTTCAAGCAAAAACGTCAACGTAAGATTCGTAAGATTATTGAAGAAAAGTATGGGCCTTGTAGACAGGTTGAATTTAAAAACAGAAAAAGAAGTTCTGAAGTTTATCACGTTTATACAGGAATAGAAATTATCGAAATTACTTTAAAGAGATTTAAAATTGTAGAGGAAAATTTGTTATTCTCCTTGGTGCCTGTACGGAATTAAAATATTGTTAAAATATTAATTTTTTTAATATGCTCATTAAAATAAGGTCAGGTTTATTTATATAAATGGTCTAAATATCAGGAAATTTAGGACTAGATATGAAAGGAGATAAATGATGGTTGATTTCTCATTTTGGTTATTATTTAAATACTGTGCGGCTGTTGTTTTAGTTTTAATCAGTTTAACTGTATCAATTGGGTTATTAGCTTTGGTTAAGGAGTTTGTCGTTCATCTTCTCTTAAAAACAGGATGGCTCCATTCTAAATTAGAGGGTGGTGAATGAGTTGTTTGTAGATAATTCTTTTCTACGTAACGGGGCCGTTATTATTTTTCTTATTTTCTGTTTTTATTCATTGCTTTACTTTTTAGATGCTAGTGACAGATCTAAGAACAGTAAGCATAAATAAGACATTCCAGTGCGTGCAGACTTTTTAGCCGCTCAAAAGCTTTATGAGGATAAACATGATTGCTCAAACTAAAGAGAATAAGGGTGTTCTAAATATGGCTTGTGCAGGGCATATGATGAATATCATGCAAAATCAAGCCTAATTAGATCTGTAAAAATCTTCTGAAAGGATGATAATAATGAGCAAAAAGAAATTATTAAGTATTGGTATGGCGGTAGCTGGACTAATTATGATTGCTATCGCATTTTTACAAAAGTAAGGTAATTATCTGAATGAAAATGTTTTTAAGTAAAGGCTTATTTTGTATATTTTGTAATGTATGTAGGAGTGATTATTATTACAAGAAATGAGGATGGTTATTAAACAATGATGGGAAAAACACACATGGCCGTTGGAACGGCTCTTTTTTGTGCGTACTATACGCCTACTCACTGGAACGAGCTGCCGTCATGGGGAATCGGATTAGCAGTAACCATATTTACCTCGTTATTACCCGATATTGATGAGCCACGAAGTCGTATAGGTGGAATATTGCTTCCCTTCACACCTTCATGGATTCGTTCATATTTGTTTGTTCTAATTGGAATAGTACTGCTCTGGCAGGGGTGGGGCCAAATGATACCCATGATCATTGGTTTCCTACTCCTGTTTTTTGTATTCGTAAAACATAGGGAAAGCCCTACACATGGCCTAATTGGGCTGGTAAGTGTATCTACCCTCGCTTATGTTGTGGAGCCTACACTACTTGTTCCAGCCCTTATAGGGTATGGCTCTCATTTGTTTCTTGATTGCATTACTGAGGGCATTTCATTTTTTTATCCAGCAAAAAAACGTATATGTTTTCCTATTACAAAAACAAATTCAAGGTTTGAACGATGGCTATTTTACCGTGGAGCTAGTTTATTTACTTTATTCACGTTATGTAGTAGTTCTCTCAATATCTATCATAATTTTTATACAGTTTGAATACTAAAAGCTATCCAAAATAGGAGGAATACAATAATGAATGCACAAAAACAAAAAAACGGTAACACGATTTCAATGGATCGGTATATGAATAAGGAAGGTGAAAAAAATAGTAATCCAGAATTTAATGCCGATTCTTCCGACAAAATGCAAACAGAAGGGAGTGGGCATACTCAAGAAGAAACACAAGTTGCTGTTGAGTACGCACCAAACTTAAAGGACGAATCTTCTGAAGAACGTACATTTACTTTAGAGGAGAGAAATATACAAGACGAAAAGGAACAGGAAAGGGTAACGACACAAGAAGAAGCTTATTCGAACCTTGAAGATCTACAATCTAAAGTACCTGATAGCAATAATACAAATAGGACTTCATTAAAAACGGTACCACCTTTTTTAGTTGCTATTGATGTAGGTTTTGGTTTTACTAAAATTCTTTCGAGCTGCAAAGGGAAATTAATCTTTCCAAGTATTGCTTATCCTACTGAACCGATAAAGAGTAATCTTTTTCGTTTAAGAAATATTGATCCAGATAAAATGCTGGTTACGACAGAGGATGGAATGTATAGTGTCGGAAAGTTAGCTACAGCAAACAACAAGAATGTTACCAATCGAACCACGGTAGCAAACCGAATTGATGATAATCTTAGTCGTGTGCTTTTTCAAACTGGAATCGCACTTGGACTGCCAGATGAGGAAGGGGAATATGAAGTCTTCCTTGTTACAGGTTTACCAAACAAAGATTACGAATTGTATACAGAATCGTTAGTTGAATTTTTAAGGAAACCGTTTGAAGTAACGTTTAATCTTGGACGTAACCGAACGATTAAAAAGCGAATTACGGTTACTACTATTGAAATGCTTCGACAGCCGGAGAGTGCTTATTTTTATGCTTCACATAGGATTAACAGAGACTACAAAACGGATGGAGAGCTGGTTATTCCAAAAGAAGATGTAACTGCGGATTTATCCGGAGTGATTGTTATTGGTCATGTAACAACCTGCTACTCTTTATTCTTACAAGGGATTATGATGACTGACAACGATTCGTCATATGGCTCCACGCTTGCTGCCTCTGAGGTATATCAACTGCTACGGGAAAAGTTGGCTAAGAAGCTAAGTGCGCTTGGATATGAATATAAAGCAACGGATATAGAGTTAGATGGAGTAGTAAGAGATAAAAAATTGTATTTTTCTGGTGAAGAACATGATGTTTCTAATGAGGTTGAGGAAGCGGTAAAAGAAGTAGCATGCAAAATCTCAAAAGATGTTTTGGATTCCTGGAAAGTAGACTCGAATCGTTTGCGTGATTTAACAATTGCTGGAGGTATTGCTGAGCTATTTAAAGAACCATTAATTGAATTATTTAAGGAACGACATGTAAAAGTACAAGAATCCAGTGTAATGGAGCATGCCCAATTTAGTATTGTATACGGCTATTATTTATTTGGGTTGTTAGCTATTAGTGAAACTTTTTCAATTGAAGAATTTGATGTCCTGTTTTCAATGCTAGTTGAGACGATAATAGATGAGATAGAAAGTTGACGAGTACATTTGAGGAGAGACTCATTGGAGATTGGTTATTGTACAACAAGGGTGATAAAGTGGTTGTTGAACACGCCTCAGGTAAAGTAGTAAGTATAAAAAAAGTAGAGCAATTGCAGAGACCGATATCACATTAAGCGAAGTCAACTTTGACTTCGCTTTTTTTTATCTAAGAGTGAGGGGGTGGGAATCGCAAAGTAATTTAACAAACTTATATCGAAATAATAAAGCACTGAGGAGGCTATTTTTAATGGGAGTAACAGTAAGAAAGAATTTACTAATGTTACTTTTAGTGGCATTTATGACGCCGATTCTTACACTTGGGATTCAAGTAACCGGCGGGGAACAGCATGTATATGCAGCTAATGAATCTAATGGAAATGGCAGCTTGCAAATTGATCCATTTAAGCTTAAGGACGGAAACGCAAGTACAGAGTTCTCGAATCTCTTCAATAAAATTCTAAACTGGATCATCGGAATTACACTTGCGTTAGCTGTGGTCTCGGGTGGCCTACTTGCTGCGTTTCTTAACTTTGCTATTGGTCAACGACAAAGGGAAACAGCAAAAACCTGGGGTTTTGGGATTATTGGTGGATTAGTAGTGATTTCAACTATTGTTACGATTGTAAAAGTTATCTACAACGCGCTAACAACATAAAGAAGGTGTCATATGAGAGCGAGAGTACCACAAGGTATTAAAAATGATATACCGATGTTTTTTCTGACAAACGATCAATGGATAATCTTTGCAATCTCGTTTGTTGGAGTTATCTCTTCGGCATCTACTGGAGCATATGAGCTTATCCCCCTGTTTTTAATTGCAGGGGGGTATTTAATGTTCCGGCGTATTAATGGTGAAAAACCTTGGGTTGTATGGTATAGGAAATTCTATTTTAAAAGACGTTCAAAGATAGTTGTTAGGAAAGGAGGAAAAGGCTATTTTGGGTTCAAAAAATGAAATAAACTGGGATGAATATTTAGGAATTGAAGAAATAGAAAATGGCATGCTTATTTTAAAAGACGGAACCTATCGGAAATATCTTGAGATTCATCCTATACCTCTTACTCACTGCTCGGAAAAAGAGCTTCGGAACGTGTATACAGGCTGGCATGACTTTTTAAACAGCTTGGAAGCAGAAATTATGCTTTATATTCAAAGTCGACAAGTCGATTTAGAGGAAGTAATGAAACAACAAAGAGAAAATCGTATAAATATGATTCGAAAATACAATGCAGCAGGTACAGTTACGGAAGAATTTTTAATTGAGCAAGAAAAATTCAACCTGCAATTGTTAGAATCTCGCAATTTACCAGTACGTCGTAATTTCTTTGTTTATTACCTAAACGACTATTCAAAATCAATAGAACAAGCAAATGATTACTTAAATGATCGAATTGAAGAATCATTACATTATATTCAACGCTTTGTTCGTCGATTTGATGTGTTATCTACCGCAGGTATATATGATGTTGTGCATGCTTGGTGTAATAAACGTCAATCTAAATATATATCTGGAAGTGACATGTATGAGAACGGATTTGCAAACCTTTTTGTAAAGGGCAGAGGGGGTGAAGAATTTGCTGAAGTTATTTAATCGAAGGAAAAAGGAAGTTGAAGATAAGGAATATGAGCCTTCATCGGAATTAATTGAGTTGTTGGCTCCCAACCAAGCTGACCTTTCAAATCCAAAATACATTCAAGTAGGTGCAGATCGTTATTTAAAAACATTTTTTATTGATGGTTGGCCCTTTGAGATTGATTTCGGTTATTTACACCCGCTTGTAAGTTTTGCTGGAGATATTGAGTTTGCACAATATATTTCTCCTGTTGATAAAGAACAAATGATACGTTGGCTTACAAATCGTATTGAAGCAATTGAGTCAAAGTTGATTGATCGAGCGAAGCAAGTATCTAGTCGCGGGGTACGTACAAAACAAGAAGAATTGGCAATGTTGGACAAGTTGCGTTCCGACATGGAAAATAACCGCGATAGGATTATCTATTTTGACAACTTTCTCACGTTAGCGTCTCCCAATATACAAGAACTTGAAAAGATGTCCGATCGATTGATGTCTAAGTTTGGTGGTACAAAAGACCATTTAAAGCCAGCCGACTTTGAACATGACCTCATGTGGAAGGCTGTTAGTCCACTTGCTGTTAAGAAAAAAGAAGCCTGGAAAGAAATGAATTTGGCTGCTGGAACAAACTTGTATCCATTTACTATCAGCGATTGGCCACACGAAAAGGGGGCTTTGCTTGGAATTAACTATGATACGAGTTCTCCTATCCTGTTCGATGGATTTAACAAGGAGCATGTAAAGAATTATGGAGTTGCTATTATCGGTGTATCTGGAACAGGAAAAACTGCTATGCTGCAAAAAATATTAACAAGTGAGGTACCTGATGGTATTTTTCATGCGGTTATTGACCAAGAGAACGATTTACGGAAATCAATTGAAACGGTAGGGGGAGTATATCTCCCTATTAATCGTTATACAGAGTTACGTTTTAATCCAGCAGATATTGAAGAGGAATACAACGAGGAACGAAGGGTTAATATCGTTGATCTTCACGGGAAAATTGAGGATATGACGAATTTAACTGCGTTTATGGCTGGCCTAGGTGAAGATAAAGAGGATCGAATTATCATTTCCTATATAGATAAAGCTTGGAGAAAAGCATATGAAGATAAAAAAATCACAGAAGATCCTAATAGTCTATATGAAGAAGCGTATTTCAATCCGGAAACAGGCGAATTTATTCGAAAACAGAAGAAACTACCACCTCGTATTTCGGATTTTTATGAAAATTTCCGAAGGATGTCACAGGGGATTCCTGAACTGAAAGGAATATCTCTTTCACTAGAGCGATTTACCGAAAAGGGGACACTTGGAATCTTTGACTGCTATACAAACGTAGATATTGGCAACGCTCCTTGCATCGGATTTGGTATGAAGGAATTAAAGAATTCTATGCTCCGGCCGATTGCGAATATTGTTATTATGTCATACTTAGAAAACAAGTTTATCTTAAAACGGTCAGTGGATGAAGGAAATCCATTCCGCGTAGTTGCAGACGAATGCCAGGAACTATTAGATAGCCCGTATGCATCTAAGGCTCTTGATACGTACTTCCGCCGTTTCCGAAAGCGAAAAGGAGGTCCAATCGCTGCTACACAGAACTTTCAAAAGTTTTACGAGAACCCTTATGGCCGTGCAATTGTACAAAATAGTGATACGAAAATTATCTTTGGACAACAAGAAGGCGACTTGAAGTTCTGTGCGGAACTATTTGGCTTGACAGAGGGAGAACTTGAATTTCTCGATCTAGGTTTAGAACATCACTCTATTATTAAGCAGCCTAAATATAGTTGTCGTACGGTATCACAATTTTCGCCCTGGGAACAAAGGATTTTCTTCCCTCAACATGGAGGGTGATACTTTTGCTACGTAAAATAGTTACATTAACCATTGCATTAACCTTATTTACAGGGGTAGGTGTAGCAACATTTGGTGCGTATCATGCAGATGCCGGTGGCAAAAGTGATGTACTTAGCTTTGTTGGAAAGATATTTAAGCCAGGGTGGTTTGGAAAAGCCAAGCAAGCAGGGCAAAAGGTAGGGGAAGGGGCTAAGAAAGTCTATAATGCTGCAAAATGGGGAGCCGTAGGTCTAGCAGCGGCGGACATTGCCTTCAACGATGCTAATTTCCTTGGAAGTAGTCTTGGGTTTGTTTTTGAGAGGATGTCAGCATGGTTTGAGCTTATTATTCCCCCACCACAGGAGCTGATATATAACTTTAAAACAACTGTTGATAGCGAAGGAAATGAAACAACGGTTTTTAAGGATAAAGACCAATATTACTACTACATTTTCTCAGATACCGTATGGGAATCAATGAAGAATGTCTATTACTCTATGATGGCTGTTTTTTGGTCAGCTGTTGTTATTATTTGTGCATACCAAGCTAACCATTTATTGTTCCCACGTGGAGTACAGGACAAGATTACCGCCACCAATATAATTTCAACATGTGCTGTAACTGCATTAGCTGTATGGATTATGCCTTTTCTTGTTGGAATCTATACAGATTTAAGTATGTTGTTTACTGCACTTTTTGCAAACATGGCAGATCCCGAGTTAATTAAGCAAGGGCTCATTAACTTTGAAATTGAAGATAAATTTACTGAAGCTATTTTAAAGTTAATTGCTCTGGCACAAATGGGGATGATTGCCTTTATTTACTTTATGCGAAGTGTAGCGATTCTAGGGCTGTTTTGTTTGTTCCCAATTCTGGCTGCATTGCATAACTTTCCGTCAAAAAGGCACTTGTTAGGTATGTGGAATAGAGAAATGCTGGCTAATATTTGTATTCAACCTGTTCATGCTTTCCTGTATAGCTTTGCATTTTTATTAATGCAAGATGGTACAGATATGGAGAAAATCATTTATTCTTCTATCTTACTATTGGCAGTTATTCCTGCTGGTTCTTTTGTTCGTGATGTTTTTGGAACATACGGTTTAGCACAAAGTGGAGCTGGATGGTTAAAATCAGCCGCTCTACAAGGTTTGAATGGATTAGGAATTGCAAGCATGATTGCAACAGGGAAATTAGCCAAAGGAGCCTTTCAAGGCGCTAGAGAAGCTTATGAAGCTTCCCCATTTACCAGTGCAGGTGGAGGATTTGGGCAAACAGTACGAAATGGATTACGCTTCAGTGCTGGTGCAATGGGAGCGATAGGAGGGCTGGCAATTGGCGGAGCAAGAGGTGCAGGTATAGGAGCCGGTTTAGGAGCTGTTGCTGGCTCTACGGTAGTTAATAAAGTCGGGGAAAAACTACAATCCCCTTCGTTTAAAAAGGCTATCCATAGTGCAGCTGCTCGTCTACCTTTCTTAGATCAAAATTATCATAGTGACAAAGCTCAAGCTTATAAGGACTTGCTTGAGATGCCAGAGAAAATGCAACAATTGCAAATGCAAAAGGATATGACTGCTGGAGAGTTACAAAACATTGATAGCCGTATGAACCCAGTATTTGCGGCAAAACGAGAACACCTTGCAGCCCAACAGCATCTAAAAGCGGCCTCGGCTGCTATTTCTCCTGCAGATCGAGTTCGCGGTCAGGGATTACTTCAGCAACATGGTGAAGCTTATCATCGAGTACGGCCACAACTTTTACACGCACATCAAGAATATAATCAGGCAAAAGCCAACTATGAGCAGGCACAAGCGAATTATCAGGCCATCCCGTCAAATAGTCCGGATAAACCGGTTGCACGGGAACAATTTTCACAAGCTTATCAACGTTTACAGGAAGCTAAGAGTAACCTTAATGGTGTATACCAAGATAAAGGATTACAAGCTCTTACTAGAGATGGTTATCGGTTTTCCAATCCTACAGCACAATATATGGATGCGGCCTATAAGTCCCAGCGTTCAAATGAGCGTCTTCAGGCTGCACAGGAACAGTTTGGAACCTATGAAGAACTGGAACAATCTTATACGCGTGCTGTTGATCAATTTCATCGAGTTAATGTATCTCAAGCGGAGTTAGGACAACATCAGTTACATGTAGAGCAACTGACTGGAAAAAGGGTTGTACAGCAACGATCTGTTCATCCTTCTATGCCACAGTTGAAAAGCTATCGTCTAGAACCTGCGTTTATGCCTGCTACGGGCACAGAAGGTTTGGGAGTACAGAATATAACTCGAAGTAATTCGACAGCCGGAGGACCCTCTAACGTACGCCAACGAATGAATATTAATACCATTGCAACAGGAACACCTTCACCAACAAAGATCATCCAAGATGTTGTACAAAATGTTGAACCAGCTTGGTTTTCTGAACCTGTAACTGAGAAGCAATTCTATACATTAGAAAAAATGGGAGTTCCTCAGAATATAGTAAAAAACAAAGGAGAGGCTCATTTGTATATTTCAGGTCAAAAAACGTTTACTAAAGGATTAGATAGTCGCAACAATTCTCCACAAGAACAAAGCACTACGAATTTTCAAAGTAAGTTTAGAAAATAAAGTATGAAGGATATTTTGAAGAAGACGGGTCAATTTGTGGCCCGTCTTTTTATTCGCTATCTCATTCGCATGTTTTTAGCTCTTGTGGGGAGCGCAACGCCAGTATTGCTTATTATTTTTCTTTTGTTTCTCACTTTAGATTCAATGTTCAATCATACAGGAGAGTTATTGAATTTTACAGGCCGAGATAATTTCGATTCGGCTATGAGCGAAACGTTAAAGCAAGAGTATATGGAGAAAGCAGATGAATGGAAGGTAGGTTTAACAGAAGAAGAAATATCTCAAGTTGAGCAGAATAATCATAATCTCTCCTGGGGAGTGCTAGCTGCGGTTGATAAACTGGCTTACAATTTCGATGATTTATCTAAAAGAGGACAATATCGCAATGAAACTTACGACATTATTAAGCCAGAATTTCGTTTCATTACGTTGCTTGATCAGAGATATATTGAGTATGCGCACACCTATATTGGTGAGTATCAGTACCATTATAAAGTTGTTTGTGACAAAAACGATAAATGTTCTGTAGTTTTAGAAAGTGTTGATACAAAAATTACTTATCAAAAGCTAAAAAATGCACTAAAGCATTATAAGCTAGAAACAGAACAGAATGTAGATATTGTTATATTTCAGGCGTATGGCTTTGACCGAAATTTAAAGGATCCAAAAGTAAAAACATTATTTCCGCCTGAAATGACAAAAATGGTGGCTCGCTCTTCCATTGGTCTAGCACCAAGAAATGAACAAGGTGAAATTGATTTGTATGCGGTTCTACCAGATAAAAAACCTACAGATGCACTTCAGAGCTTGAAAGTAAAGGTGCAAGTATATGATGAAACATGGCGTATTAACAAGGGAAGAACAAGCGCTGGAACCCTTCCGAGAAGGGGAAGTAATCATCGTTTTGGTACAATCGCTGTCGCAAAAAATAACCCGTATGGGTTAAAACAAGGAATGAAAATCTATGTACCAAAATACGGATATGGCATTGTAGAGGAATATAACGATAACATTGATGATTCGGTATTAGAGGATGACCTAAAGACGAAAATTTCAAAGTTCCTGTTTTTTTCTTATGATGTCATTCAAAATTTCATTGATGAAGTTACAAATCGTACGAAAAAAGAAGAGGTTGTTTATCTCTATATGGGGGAACCGGGAAATACAGATGCTGATAAACTTTTGAAAGCTCAAATAAAGATTAGTACACCGATTACGCATTACTATGAGCAAGTTCCAATTTATTTATATCCGCCAAATTATGAAATACCTATGCCGAAATTAGAAGAAGCCGGGAAATCCTTTTTTGACGGAAGTACATGGCCGATAACAAGTCCTTTTGGATACCGTATTCATCCTATTCTCCACACAAAAAAGTTTCATGATGGAGTGGATTTTGGTGTTCCAAGTGGTATCCCTATTCTTGCTATAAATTCAGGTGCTGTGACTTTTGCGGGTAACGCTGGATCAGCTGGAAATATGGTTGATATTAAATTGGATACAAAAGTGACAGATGGAGGAAGAGAAAAAGATGTAACTGTAAGGTACATGCATTTATCAAAAATTGCTGCAAAGCCAGGGAGAATACGACAAGGTGAGGTTATTGGATATGTAGGAAGTACGGGAAGAAGTACCGGTCCTCATGTTCATTTGACAACAATAATTGGAGGGGAAAAAAGAGATCCATTAAAGTACATTCCACTTATTAAATATGATGGAACACTGGATTTATGGACTGAACAACCGGATTTTGAAGGGGGCGTAATTGCCAATCCTGCCAATGAAAAATGGCACTATGTAGACGTATTTAAAATAACTGCATATACAGCTGGATATGAGTCGACTGGAAAAAGACCAGGTCACCCAGACTATGGAAAAACGGCGAGTGGTGCTATGGTAAAGCTGAATCATACCATTGCAGCAGACTGGAAGGTTTTGCCGAAAGGAACGGTTGTAAGGATTGAAGGATTGAATTATCAATATGTTGTTGAAGACAAAGGTGGTGGCGTTAATGGAAAGCATATTGATTTGTATGTTGCAACAGAAAGCGAAGCAAAAGAGTGGGGCGTTAAACGAAGAAAAGTTTGGGTTTGGAGTGACTAAGTATTGAAGAAACTAAAGTTAACTCTGCTTTTTTTTCTATTGTGGCTTCCTCAGTCTGTGTTTGCAAATGAGTCCCAGGTGACACCGTCACACGTCGAGCAAGGTAGACCGCAAGATGGATTCAAAATTAATATGGGTGGTGGCCAACAAATTGAAATTATACAGCCTAAAAATGCTGAAGTAGCAGGCAATTCAGACGATGAGTTCTTAGTATGGTTCAATAAAAAAGCTGAACAAATAAGTGTATTTTTAAAAAAGTTATCAATGAGTCTCGGTTTTTGGTTGTTAACCTACATAGGTCCCGTCTTAATCCTTTCTACATTGATTATGCTTTGGATAGGAGCAAAAAAAGTTTTAAAGTGGATATGGACTTTTGCAGGTGTTGTAGTTGTAGGTCTATGCATTACTATATTTCTTCTGCCTCAAATCCCCAATTTTATTAAATGGCTACAACAATTCTAGGGAGGGATAGTATGAAGCTCATTGTTGCTACTGGCTATGATCAGTTAGATGAAATTATTAGTGAACAGTTCGAAGGCATTGAAGTCGTGGGGCAAGCTATTTATGGGGAACAGATTGTAAAGCTTGCTTTAGAAAAACAAGCTGAAATTGTCTTGTTTTCAGAAACGCTCCCAATCTCTCGCCGAAATAACGAAGATTTTGTTGGGGCTGAAACAAATATAATTAAGATTGTGGAAGAACTAGTAGATGAAAATGTCCGTGTGGTAATGATGATTAATCAAAGACCATCCGGACATTATTTTTTAGAGCAATTAATTCAACGTGGTGTATATGACCTGATTATGGGTGATAACATTCATATCGACTATATTAAAGATATGCTGTTTCAGCCGCGAACAAGGAAAGATGTTAAACACTTGATTACTGAAAAAGAAGTTAGGACCGACGACGAGTATCGGGCTAAAAATATTCATATCCAGCATCAACAAGAGGAAACAGAACAAGAACAAGAGGAGGTGCACAAATCTTCAGTTAAATTTCCTAAAATGCCATCAATCAATTTTCCTGATTTTAAGGGAATAATACCGAAAAATTTGCCGGAAATGCGAATGCCTAACGTATCTAAATTCGTTCCTAAATTTGAAATACCAAAGGTAGATCTAAAGATTGTAGACTATCATATTGTAAATCCTAAAATTATTGCGGTAGGAAGTTTACATGGGGGAGCAGGGTCGACATTTTTTCTTCAAAATTTTTCCCGGTACATTTCTTCCTTTGATGTACCTTGTGGGATAATTGAAACACCGAGCATAACAAACCCCTGGTATAAGATTCTTTCAAGAGAGGAGAAAGCACCCGCTTCTTGGAAGCCGTGGCACTTACAGCTACGTGAGGAAGCTACAATACGAAACGAAACAAAATGGGAAATTGATGGTGTATACTATATGCCTTTATCTGAGGAAAAAGATATAACAGACGAGGAGGCTAAAACCTTATTACAAGTTGCTAGACAGATACCTATTCTTTTTGTAGACCTTTCAAGCACTTGGGATGATCCGTTATCTAAACAAACATTGCAGCTATGTGATGAACTATGGGTGGTTACTCAGCCCGATCCCGCCCATCTCTTTTCGCAGAAGGCAAAACAGGCATCACTTAATTTAACGATCGATCGGCTCGGAAACAAAGGTTGTGTTTTTATCGGCAATAAGTGGTCTAAGGATGTTCACATTGATGCAGTTCCTATTCAACCAATCGTTACGATTCCGTACTTTACAGAAAATATCAAAGCAATGATGAAGGCAAAGCCTTTATATTCTTATTCACCAAAGTTGTTTTCTTTTTTTGATGCATTGTACGAACGAGTTATTGGAAAAAAAGTAAAGGGAAGTTTATTTAACTGGTAATAAATGTCGTAATTTGTCGAAATGTTTTTTTAGAAAAACCTTGCAAGAAGTGATAAATTTCCCTAAAATAGACGTAAATTTAGTAGAATTATCAGTGCGCGAAGCGTGTCTTTTCAAATGTAAAATATTTACAATGGGAGTCCTCGGATACCGAGGGCTTTTTGTTTTGCCTTTATAGACAAACCGCACCCATTAAACTTTTGTAAGGAAGGGAGAAAGAAATGGAATTTAATATTCGTAACGTGACGGAGCCGAATGGACAGTTGGGTAATCAAGAAGATCCAATTTCGAGTACTAGCGAAGTTGTTGATATAAGAGATGTGAATGTTCCAACCTTTTTACAGTATGAACCAAAGATTGATTTATCCAATCGAAAAGTTATTACAGTTGTTAGTCCAGGAAATGGCGGTGTCGGAAAGTCCACTGTTTCTGCTTTTGTGGCCATGATGTTTAGTGACTTAAAGTACTCAACTGTGCTTATTGATGTGGACATGCCTTTTGGTGATATTTCAACCTTTTTTAAGGTACCAGATGTTTACTCGTTATCTCATTGGATTAAGCTACCATACCAAGCTAAAAATAAAGAAATAAACAAGCTTTTGTATACATACAGTGAAAAGCTAAAAGTTATTCCATCAATCCAAGGAGTAGCTGATCAAAAGCTTGTAAATCATCCGGCTTTTGTGAAGAAATTGTTTGGAAACCTTCAACATTTTCAAACCTTAGTAATTGATGCTGGTCCGAACTTAGAGCCTATTACGCTAGAGTCTTGCAGATATTCAAGTCATATATTGGTGGTTTCTGACCTGGATGAAACTTCATTACAAAATGTTAAAAAAGGAATCAAAGATTTAGAGAGTCAAGGTATAGAAAAAAGTAAGATCACATTGGTCCTTAATCGTCTTTCTAAAATGAAATCTCATCAGAAAACATATGCACAAGGCATTACAGGAATCGAGAAAGTTTTAATGCTACCGTATGAAAAAAAGATGAGTGTACTAATGAAGAAGAACAAATTCGACACAAAGATTCAACTTGTAAAGCAGTTGCATAAATGGAAGGAAGAGATTTCCCCTCCCTTGTCGGATGAATTAATAGAAGAGTCAAAAGAAAAATGGAGATTTTTTAAGAGATTAACGGGGGCTAGGTCATGAGTGTGTTTCTCGTGTATCTTCTATCCTGTTATCACTTATATAACATTATTAGTGATATACGTTTCCGAGTTACACAGGTTTTTTGGCACTTTCTCTTTTTAGTTCTTGGCTTTGTCCTGTACTATATGCAAAGTGGAGGATGGAAACCAATTATAGTTGGAGCAATTACGTTGTTAGTAGGCAATGTACTTGAACGGACAAAGCTCACATATCCCGGGGATACTAAAATGTTAATTGTAACGTCTGTTTGGTTATGTATTTTGTTACCGAATGTACCGATATATCATATTGTTCTTGGGATTCATGTTTTCTACTTTGGTTTATTTTTTGCTATATCCTATGCTGCATTGATTGTAAAAAGAGGGATGAAAGGGGTGGAAATTGAATTTCGAAACTTCAAAATTGTTGTAAGCCGCTTACTTAAGGATTTGCCACTTCCATTATTTATTTTATCTATAGTGAGTAGATATCAGAATGAAGATCTGCATCGAGAAATGGTAATAGAGAAATTCCCAGGTGCAATTAACGTTGCACTGGCGAATGTTTTTTACTTTCTGCTTGCTACTTATTTTAAGGAGGGATTCTTTTGAATAGTGTATGGGCCCATAAATACGAGAAGATAACTTTACGGTTAATGTTTATAGTATTGATATCTTTCGTACTTTTTTTAACCGTTAATGTTCCCATTGTTAGTGGATTAATGTTTATTATTTTTGCTCTAAGTTATATTTCTGTCGCTTTTCTTTTTTTATGGTATATGTTGCGTACATATAAGTGGAAAAAGAATGGAAAAGAATTGACGCAAAAATTAGGATTAAAGGTTGTTCTCATCATTCCTTCAATGATTAATGGGAAATTAGTATATGAACTTCATCATAAACCTAAAAAGTTGTCTATCGGTTTCTCACTTATGCGTATCCCTAAAAAAGATATTAAGTTGTCTCTAATAAATGATGCAATGGATGATTTTTGTGTCTTATTTGAATGGTTTCAGGATAAAGAAGAACGATTTATTACTACCACACATCCAGCCATGATTAATTTATGGAAAAAGGCAGGATGCCAATATTTTCATGTGCATCCTACAGGAAAAAATGAAGATCCGTATACTCAAATGAGCAAACTACAATGGGCAATTGCACATTTTTCAACAGCTGGTCGAATTTCATTCCACCCGCCTAAACAATGGGAAACATATGAGTTTGAAAGGAAAGAGAACTATGCTGAAAAAACGAATTAATATCGTATTTATTGGATTGGTTGTTGTTTTCGTTGCATTTTTCTTCATTGATTTAACTTATAAAGAAATTAAACCGGATGAAGGTCAATTTCAACATGAGTCACCTAAACTATCTACATCTTTACCTACGGAAAATATAGTAACAAGTAAAAAATGGTAATGGGAGGGAGACTTTTGAACGTTAATAAAAAACAGGATATAAGAAAAATGATTAGTCAGATCACAGAAGGGTGGGAGGGTGAATACTCACTAAAGAAAAATCACGGGAGAATATCTCATATTGAGATGAACAAACAGTATAATGTTTCCCCACAAGATCCAGCAACCATAGATTTTATGTTACAGATAGGGAATTTATATTCTTTTGTTTCTTTTGAGACAACCAAAGATTCGATTCGCATGAATATATCAGTCAAACCAGAAATAAAGGAGCAGCTGGATAATATACAAGTGTTTAAAAAGCAGGTAAAAAATTTAGAAAATAAGTGTTTCAATCATCCCCTCTAATATGTAATATTTTCTTAAAAACCAGTAGGGGAGTAGGAAATGTTTTCATTTATCTTTGTTTTTCTTTTGCTGAATATTTATTTGAAAAGTGAAAAGGGTGATTTTCTAGGTAAGCTTATTAAATATTCTTTTATTATATTCGGGTTTGTTGTCTTGATTAAATTAGCTTGTATACCCTTAGGAATTGAGGCGAGAGAGGTTATTCCTCAAAATATTAAAAAGTTCTTTTTCTCTCTACTTACTTTAGATGAGTTTGTGAGTTCTACTTCAATAATAAAAAAAATTTCTGTGAGCTTAATAGGCGCTTTAGTAAGTGGGATTTTGGCTTTAGTTTTATTTTTAATTAGCATAAAGAATATAATTCTAGAAACCGTAATAGCGGTTCTAGCCTCCTATCTAATGATGGTTTTTATCTCTAATGGAGGTCGAGGTTTGCTATATTTAGGAGATGTTGTTCTTCGGATGCTTCTTTCCTGATTTGGTAAAGATTATAATTAAAAAATTATCGATTACCATTAGGAAATATTTATTTTTATTATTGCCTTTTTGAAATTTCGTGTTATGTTTAATACAAGATATGGAAAGGGTGATGGGAATGAGCTTGAAAAAAGCCGTGATTATTAGTGTTTTTGCAAGTTCAATTTTTGGATCGGTCGCCTTTGCTGCAAATACTATAGAAAGTAATAATCAGGTAGTAAAAACAGTAGTGAATGCAACCACAGGGCTACCATTTAAGGATATTACTAATCACTGGGCAAAGGATACAATTTTATGGGGAGTTAACAATAAAGTAATCTCTGGTTATCCAGATGGTACGTTTAAACCAGATGCAGCCGTAACAGAAGCAGAATTTTTGGCAATGGTAATTGGGGCATTCCGTCCAAATATACCGGAAGTTGAGTCTCAGTATTGGGCAGAAAAATATTATGTTGTTGCAAAAGAACTGAATTACCCAGTAAGCCAGGATGTATTAATCCGCAATAAGCCTATTAACAGGCAACGTATTGCAGAAATTATGGCAGCTACACAAGGCAAGAACTACGCTGGAAATGATGCAATCCGTTTCTTGTATCTTAAAGAATTATCAAGTGGAAATGATGGGAAGAAAACAGTTGAAGGTTATGGAGCGACACTAAATTTAACTCGTGCCCAGGCGGTACAATTCCTTAAAAACTTAAAAGAGAAAGGATTGCCACAGCTGCAGGAGCGGCCGGCAACTCCATCGGATGCAAGCCAGTTACCAAAGTATGAAGAGACTAAACCGGCGACTACACAACCAAAACTACATCTGAAGGCTGAAAGCAAAGAACATCCAGAAAATCGCTTTTTATTACCGCGTGATTCAGTATCGGAGCCTACTATCCAAGCCTTCATTGATTCAATTAAATTTGAAAATGGCTATTTGATTGCAAAGGTTCCGACTAATATGCCTAAGGGATATACGCCTAAGATTACCATTCAAGGTGTTGGCATTAGGGATGTAAATCCTGGACAAGAAATCAAACAATCTATTTCCAAAACAAAAGGCATAAGTTTTGATGTTTTTAAAGGAAATGAAGGCAAAAATGGAGTAATTATTGAACTTCCTTCAGGTGCTTATTATTGGGGGAGCGAAAAATGAAAAAGAAAGTAAAACTCTTTAGAAGTGTGTTTTTAATAGCACTTCTTTTTTGTTTGCAATTTACAGTTGTGTATGCAGCAACACCAATATATGGCTTCCCATTTGGAAAAAGTGAGAATCATAAGCACAAAATTGCAGGTAATCTGAATCCTTCTGGACTAGGAAATGGGTGGAGAATGGCGTATCCCCTCTGGCATAACGTTCGTTTTAATAACGGCCAATACCATGTGACAGAACAGTTCGATTTAATCGATAACCAAGGAGAAAATATTGGGAAAAATAGAGGGTACCATTTAATACCGAAGCAAGAAGCGAATATACGCTGGCTTGCAACTCAAGCAAATGGAAATATTGATTATGTCTTATTTGCCATCATGGGAAGTGACGGTATTACAAACAAGCACCCTTTTCTGAAGGATAAGTATTATAAAATTGATAACTTTGAAGACTGGCTCATGTTCAGTGAACCGGTAAGCTTAAGTGGTGGCGGCTTAGAAAGCTCAACTAAAATAAGCGAAGACGGTGTAACAAAGCCTGTATTTAACTCAACCTATAAAACTACACCTTGGCCAAGTGTAAGGAGCTTGCGAACAAAAGAAGGCAATACAGAGTCGAATAAAATCTCAATGAAGGATGGGAAAATTCAGCTTGATGCTACTGCTTATTCTGTTTATAACAAATTAGCACGAGGCTATTTTGTAAAGGGAAAGTATACTAAGCAGGACATTCTAAATGAATGGAAGGCAACCGGATATAGTCATAGGGATTTTCTTCATGACAAAAGTAGAGCTGTTGCTCTCAGCCCACAGGTTTCTGGTAAGTATAATCAAGCCATTCCTGTAGCTGCATTAAGTAAGATTTTAAATCCAGCTGGTACTGAGAATGAAATTACATTTGTTATCGCGGACGACTATTTTCGTGTTGAAACCTATACGTTCAAATTTACTGTGACGGATGCGCCGACTCCTGAGCCGGGAAAACCAGGGGAATGTAATAGTTGTCGTGGGCAGAACACAAAGGATTGGGTTCATCGAACACCTATATATGAGGATGGGGTTATTATTGGTTATGAATACTATTATGACTACTTAAAGGCACAAATTAACCTTACATCCCCCTCTAAGATTCGAGCAGGCTCTGCAATTGAATTTACAGTAAACACAAATTATACAAACGATTGGTTTGGTTCTGATGCAGCACATGGTCCAAGACGATTGTTTGCCTATTTTCCAGATAGTTCGAATTTAGAACATGGGAACGAAGATATGCAAGCTATACCAGATGATGATAGAACAGAACCAGGATATCCGTACGCTATTGAATTAATACCTGATAATCCACGTGGCTCATGGTCAAATACGTGGCGGTTACCAGATATTTATGTTGAGAAATTTAGTGGGTTTAAATTCTATAATTCGAATGACTTTCTACGTAATCAATACAAATCACAAATAATTGGGCATGGAGTAAATGATGAGTTGCTTAATGGGGGACGAAAATGGTATACACCGTTTACTAATCCAGATGGTAACTATCCTTTTAAAATTATTGCTTATGATGCGGGAATGAACGACGATTATGAATTTGGTGAAGATGATAATAACAGTGACCTTTATGATTGCGACAGTACATGTGTAGTCATTCAGGGGCATCTTTTTGCTTCTCATGAGAATAATACAGAAGGCTTTTTTGTAACCCGATTGATTAATCCAAATAACCCATTCCCTGATTCAGTAGGATGGAATTGGCAGGGGAGAGAATCTTTACTCACTCAGATGGCCCCTTGGTATAATGAACAATTTAATCAAAAGGGATTTGCTACAGATAAGAAAATTGAACAACCTACACAACCTGTTAATGGTTGGCAATGAGAGAGGAGGGTAAAGTTGAACTGGTCACCAAAGATAGGAATATTGGTTGCTTTTCTAAGTATGTTGATTCTCTTTCTGGTCGATGTAACCTATAGTGAATTTATGGTTCCAGATGTAGATGAAGCAACACAAAATGCGGAGAAATCGGCTGCGCAGCTATCCGTAAACAGAGGAACACTTGCTGTTTATAACGATATTACAATCGATAAGGAGATAGCTACAGCCAAGTTGAAGGAGGCATATAACAAAAATATAAGTGTTAAAAATTCACCAAGAAAAAATTCTGTATATCAAATTTCTGAAGAGCCACCGATGATTTCCATGGAATCTATAGGCTCAGGAAAAAGTTATTTTGCACAGGGACAGCTTATTCATGGGAAAAGAGACATCGTAATTATTGAGGGTACTGGAATAAGAAAAAATGAATAGGGGGTGATGTAAGGGTGCAGCAAACACCAGCCTACGGTATTCTTTTACCGCTTATATTGTTTTTTGCGATTTTTACTCCTGATATGATCGGATATGGAACCATATTTAATACCGCATATCAAGCTGGCTCAGCTATTATTGACCAGGGAACAAGAGATGGAGTAATTACTAATGAGCTAGTAATGAAAGAGATGACAGCAAGAAATATGCCTGTTAACGCTTGGGAAGTAAGTTATACAAATGTTGGTGTTGGATATAACCAAGATCTGAAAATCGAATTTACTTCATCTTATCGTATTAAAACTCTTGCTATAATTGGGTTAAATATCACTTTGCCTATGCATGTACAAAGAACAAAGGTTAGTCAGGTATTTAAACGTTAAAACTTTATCTGCGCGTGATAAGTAGACAAAGAAATGTCTGCTTTTTTTGTGTGTAAAAAATTATATACAGACGGAGAAAGGGGAATTACATTTGAAAATCAGTCAACTAACAAAACGTAAGATGATCGCGGTAGTGTTTGCTGGGGTGACGATCTTAGGAGTGAAATTATATGTGGAGACAGATACAGCACAAAAATTGCAACCTATGTCTGTTGCGTATACCAAAGTAGATATTCCACCTCATACGTTAATTACAAAGGAAATGATTATGGTTATGCCTAATACACCAGGCTCCGCAGTTCCTCCTAATGCTCTGACAAGGCCGGAGGACATTATTGGAAAATGGACTGTTCCGGGTTATGGCCTCTCTAAAAATTCATTAATTTATAAGGACAAAATTCTACCTACTGATGAGATGCCTGATGCCTCTATTTTGAAGTTGAAAGAAGGAGAATATGCTTTTCCTCTCCTTGTTGATATTGAGACATCTTCAGGCAATTCTATACTTCCAGATACTTATGTAGACCTTTGGTTTACATCTGATCAACGAGCTAATGTAGATAAGCCAATTGTAGGAAATATGTTTAGTAAAGTTCGTGTTACGACTGTGAAAGACAATAATACACAAAATGTTTTTGATGCACAGGACTATACACAGGCACCAAATCAAGGCCAGCAGCAAGGCGGAATAGTCAGTCAAGGAAATAGTGGGAATGGTGGTGAAAAACCTGCACCAAAACTAGCAAAACTTTATACATTTGCCGTAACAGCTGACCAGCTTAAATATCTCAATAAAGCGAAGTTGAAAGGAAAAGTATTTCCTGTTGCTTTCGGTTCGAGTCAAGAAGACATAAAAAAGAATTTAAACATAACCACAACGGGTGAATTAAATGGAGATAAAGAGATTCTTGCATGGATTGATAATCAGACATTCCAATTTGCTTCAGCCAAACAAGAACCAGCAAAACCAGAAGTGAAAGAGCAAAAAGAAAAAACAAATAATCAGGTAGAAGGATAAGGAGGAAAAAAACATGAGTGTATTTGTAGCTACTGGAATGCCACAATTGGATCAAGCGTTAAAGCAAGGAATGCAATGGGAGGAAAGAATAGAGCACTTAGAGCAATTAGAATTTGCAGTCGCATCACGTAGAGATATCCAAACGGTGGTTTTATCCGAATTTATTCCTTCAATTTTAGATGAAGATGACCAGTACCGTAAGTATCAATCCCTGATTGTTGTTATGCAAATGTTATGTGATAACCGAATTCGTGTTATCTTCTTAACCACAGACAATGCACCAAAGTGGCTCATAGCTAAGTGTATCTCGATGGGGATTTATGACCTCGTTATTTGTAAAGGAGGAAATTTACGAATTCAGGATATTTTTAATGCTTTCTATGTACCAGGTACAAAAGAGGATGCGTTAAAACTTACTGAAATAAATACGGCCGTCCAAGAAGAAGCAGCACCTATCATTTTTCCGGTTGATGAGACCCGATATGAAAGGGTTGAACAAGCATCCGTCGAGGAGTCTACAGGTGAATCTATGACGGAGGGCTCTACGCAAGATAAAGAATCAGAAGTTGAGCAAGACGAACAAACTGAGCAAGTAGAACAGGAATATAAATCGGGGGAGTATTACACTAAACGATATGATAAGGAAGGAAACGATCAAATAGAAGATACGGGGGAATCGGAGCAATTAACTCAGGATGGAGAAACTGAAATTACTCCAATTGTACAACGAAAAATGAGTTCGCAAAAAATTCAAGTAAATGTAAAGACTGTTGCATTCTGGGGTATCGAACCAGGGATGGGTAAGCGATCCGTCGCTCAAATGTTTGCCAAACAGTGCGCCGTACGCGGTGGGAATGTTTTATATTGTGAATTGGATTACTTTAACCCATCATTTGCACTTACCACAGGTCTATCTCATCCAGAGAAAAACTTTTATAAGTTTATGATTGATTCTGCGGATAAAAATGATTTTGAAATTGAACCGTTTATCGCTAAGCCGAGTGATTTGATGGTAAATCGAAAACTAAGAAAGTCACTTACTTCTTTCCCAAATACACTTCACTTTTTGACGTTACCTATAGACTTTAAACCTTCTCAATTTCCGCTCGTTGAAAATGAGAATTTTACAAGTACATTCATGAAACATTTGAATGTACTACCGTATGATTTAATTGTATTGAACTTACCAACTAAACTTGAGAATATATTTGGTTTTCCAGTACTTTTGGAGTCTAATCTTATTTATAACGTATTAACATTAAACCCATCACGTATGTATAAGTACATGCAAACAAAAGAGCTTTTGATGAATACTCCACTTAATTTTAATTTTTGGAGAACAGTTGTTAATCAAGTTCCTAATGATATTAGAAAAGAAACGATCGACAAAAAGTTAATCAAAGAAACTAGTTTCTTATGCATCCCATACGATGAGGAACGGGCATTGCTTGATTTAGATCTTATTATTGATTCGGAAGTAATGGGGAGAGCGATTGCTTCACTTGTCGACGAACTTGGATTTGAATCATTAGGGCCAGAAAAGAAGAAGAAAAATATTGTAAACTTTTCACTATAATTTACCTCTTCCCCCTAACAGATGTTAGGGGGATTATTCTTTGATAAATAGGAGGATATTATGCAGCCAACATCACCTTTTGTAAACGAAGAAGTAAACTTAATTGATTTAAACAGCTATTCTTACAAACACCGAACGGAAAAAGATAAACATCATCCTATTGTACGTAGGAAGGTATCTATTGGGATTATTGAGCAGGTACGAAAATTCTTAACGGCTAATTATCGAGAATTGTTTCAACAAAGTATTGTTAATCAAAAGAAGCGTGAACAGCTTGGAAGGGTAATTTCCGACTTTATTACACAGCAAAATATCGTAGTTCCTGGGTATAGTTCAGACAGTTTAGTCAAGAATATTGTGGATTCAATTGCTGGACTAAATGTAATTCAATCACTGGTTGAGGGTCCCGGAAGCGAGACTATTACCGATGTTATGGTAAATGGGAAAGATGAAATTATTGTTGAAGATTTAAACAAAGGAGAATATAAAACAGATTTAAAGTTTTCATCAGAAGAAGAACTTTATGAAGTCGCAATGAAAATAGCAAATGCTTCAGGAGAAACTTTAACTTCTGCTAAACCATATGCGGATTGTCGTTTGCCTGGAATGAGGATTCATATTGACCTTGCTGACATATGCGGACTTGGAATTGCTATTACTATTCGTAAACACTCGAAGACGCTTCGTGTATCAGACGAAAGTATGCTTCAATCAGGACAAGCAAATCAACTTATGATAAATTCATTTGAGGCGTTTGTGAGAGGGAAATTGCAAACTCTTATTGTTGGACCAACGGGTTCAGGAAAAACAGAGCTTTTAAAATATCTTGTAAAGCATATTCCTAACGATGATAGATTTATCTTTTTAGAAGATACCGCTGAAACTTGGTTAAAAAATATTTACCCAGAGAAACATATAGTTCCAATGGAATGCAAATTTACAGGTGATACAGAGACGACTATTGATCTTCAGGTTTTGTTAAAGAATTTATTACGTCAGAACCCTAATCGTGTAGGAGTTGGGGAATGTCGTGGCCCTGAAGTTGTTTATATGCTCGAAATTTTGAATACTGGACATGAGGGTGGAATTACCACAGGTCATGCAAATACCGCACCTGATGCTATTCAGAGGTTCATTATGATGTGTTTGCGCTCAGGTATGAAACTTGATCCAGAAGTCATAGGCAAGTGGATTGTCTCAACATTTGATATTGTTTTCTTGCAAGAGAAAATGGAAGACAAGGTTAGAAGGATTACTGAAGTTATCGAGCTTGTTGATTATGAGAATAACAAGTTGAAATATAATCCTGTTTTTGAGTACAGGGTAAGAGGAGCTGAAAAAGATGAAAAAGGAAGAATCACAAAGTTTCATGGTGAGCATATTCAAACTGGATATATAAGCCTACGTGCGGCTAAGAAGATGGTTAAACATGGAGTAGAACCAAGTCTTATTATACCTTTGCTTGCTGATGTAGATAAGGAAAGGATGGGGTGGAATGAGTAATATATATCTTATTATAGCCGGTATTGGTATATTTTTTCTGATTTCACAGTTATGGACAAGGCAAACTTTTCGTGTACAAATCCTATTTAGAGAAGAGAAAGAGAACAGAAGAAAGAAAAGCTCTTCATTAAGTAAACTTCGAATCATGAAATATGTATTGCCGGATGAGGTAATCAAAGAAGCAAAAAGATGTGAATGGCCAATATCTGAAAAAGAATACTGGAGGTATGTTTTTTTTGGTGGGTTTGTGGCAGTACTTATTGGCTATGCTTTTCAGATGAAGTATTTTTCATGGATACTTTTTGCAGCTGGTTTTATCATTCCACGTGTTATGTTACACATGCATAAGCGAAAGTATAAGGTTCAAGTAGAGGAAAAATTGATGGCTTATATGAAAGCATTGGCTAATGCTATGCCCGTCTTCGGCAATGCTGTTCATGCGCTCGAATCTGTAGCCCCTCTTCTTCAGGAACCGGTTAAACAAGAAGTAGAACGAGCTACTACACTCATTCAATCAGGGAAATCAGTAGAATTTGCTTTTCAAGAAATGAATGAAAAATATGGCTATAAAGAACTTGCTTTTTTCCATAGTACATTAAATGTAGCCCATCTTCATGGGGGGGAGTTTTATCATACACTCGTCTCAACAGCTGATGAATTCGAGCATAAAAAGCTGCAACAAAAAAAATTAAATGTAGCTTTATTACAACCAAAAAAGGCATACACACAAAATGTTCTTTTTCTGATTGGGATTGTTTGCGTCTACAAATTTTTATTTGTTGATATCTACAATAAAATGACGGATCAACTTCTCGGTAAGGTTGTTCTAGGAATTATTATCGTGAGCATTTTTTATGGCACAATTAAGGTGGAACGTATAAGTCGATTTGACTCAGATGAAGCAATAAAAAAATCTTAAAATTAATTACCAAAAAAACCTTGTCAAAATATTCTTTTTTTGATATATTGGGAAGTAAGAAAGCACATGTTAAGTTTAATATTAAAATCCTAAACGGCTGAAGAATCAGAGTTGAGGACAACACCTTTAATAGGTGTCGTATCTCAATTTTTTTGATTTTTTCAGCCGTTTTTTCATTGAAAGGGGTGATGCTTTGCAACTTTCACTTCCGCTTCTCTTCGTTCTTTTTGGAGTGTTTTACCTGGTTATATCTACTCTTATGCAAAGAAAATCGGATAAAACGTTTGCATTCACAGAGTTTGTTAAGGAAATTAACTCCCCGGGTAACACTCCGCTTTTCTCAGAAAGATATTTCAAGCCACTACTCATGCTTGTTAATAGCAAGATTCGGCTTGATAAATCAGAAAGAGAGCGGCTTGCTGAACAGCTTGAGTCGGCTAATAGCAACAAAACACCAGAAATGTTTGTAACCCAGCGGATCGTATATAGTGCCTTGTTTGGTATCTTCTTTCTCATTATGTATCTACTAAGTTTAAACCCTGTCATTTTAGGTTTAGGTGTAATTTCAGCTACGATAATGTACTTCTATCCAAAATACGCACTAAAGAACAATGTAGAGTTTGCTAAAGCAATGAGGAAAGTAGAATTACCAGATTATCTAACGCCTATGGGACTTCTAATGTACAGTTATACGGCCCATCAAGCTGTAAAACAAGCTGAAAAATTTGCAGGACCTTATCTCCAGCCATATGTTGAAAAGCTATCGGTTGAGATTGATATGTATCCTGGTAGTTCAAAGCCGTTTGTGGACTTTGCAAACCGTTTAGGAATTCCAGAAGCACAAACATTTGTAATTGCGATTCAGCAGGCTATCAACACTGACCCAAAAAGGTCACGTGTGATTATACAAAAACAAGTTGACCTTATGAGGAGGCTGAGAGAGGAAAGTTACAATGAACTAATTAACAAAAAGCCTATTCAGATGAACAAATATAATGGTTTGATTTTGTTCAATATGGCGCTGTTACCATTATCAACACTGGTATTCATTATTGGTGAAGTGTTCACAGCAATTTAAATCAAAATAGGGAGGAATTCAGTTAATGTTTAAAAGCAAATTTAAGAAAGTAACAAGTAAAGCGAAAGAGTGGGTTCTTGATAATCGCTCTCAACAATCATCCGAAACAGGTGTACTTACAATTGGTTCTTTGCTTCTCGCTGCTGGTGTAATGACACTATCTTTTCCAAAAGTCAAGGAAGCATTTGGTAATATTATGGGTCGATTTACCGGTATAACTTCAAACGGTAGCGCAACAGGAAATGCGACGGATCCATTTACCTCTGGTGCAGTTGGTTGGCAATAATCTAGCAAGAAAATTTCATAAGAGAAGTAAAAAAGCCCCTTTGTTTCTAAAAGGGGCTTTTTTAAAAAATGTCTGAACAAGGAGTGTGAGTAGTGAGAATAAAACAAAACTATTTCTCTGTAGTTTTACCTTTAGGTTTATTGATTGCTTTTATTATATTTGTTCTATATCAATCCTGGTCTGTGAGTAATCATTATGCTCCTGAGAATTACTCTTCGAAAAAACAATATATTGCACTTTAACTATAGAATAATGACTAATTTATAGGAGGTTTGCATGAAGAAAAAAATTCCGTTTAAAGCGTTTAGTCCGTCTTTTGTTAAACAAGCTGTTGCAACGACAATTGCTACTACTATACTCTCTACTGGATTTATTGGAGACATAATTCCTGAGAAATCAAGAGATTCCCTACCTTTTGGAATATTTTCTTCAGGAAAGGTTGAAGCGGCCACATTATATAATGACGATTCCCCTTGGGAATTTGAAAGAGAAGATTGGTACTCAGTCACCGGGAATCTGTATTCATCTTATTCCTTTGACCCTGCTACTAATCAGTATTCACCAGCAGGGCATCCTGAATCCTGGAATACAACTAGCGGTTTAAAAGCTGGGAAAGTTGTTTATTCAGGGTTTGGTAGTGGGGTTCGGAAATTCGAAGCTATAAGTGATGGAGATTCTCGTTACAAGGTATATTACAAGCGTGCAAGTAAGAACTCAGCTCAGATGGGGCCTGAGTGGGAAGTTGTTTATCGGGATGCACGGCCCCCTAGCACAGCAACCTTAGATTTAAAACCATATCTAGCTGATACGGCTTATGAATACCGCGCTTACGCCTCAGCGCCTGGTTTAACCTATTATCATAGTCAGTGGGGTTTAGGGGCGCCTAACGTACCTACTACACCGCAGCTAATAAATGAAATACCACATGCAAATTTAGTAGCAGGGATTAGAAATGATACAAATGAAACCATTACGTATTACATTGTAAAAAAGAAAAAAAATTCAAATCCCATTCTGAATCTTTCTACTCAAGGTAACCAAACATTATCGGTAGGAGAGACACTTACGTTGAGAGGAACAGCAAGCGATCCTGATGGTGATCCCTTAACAGTAGAGGCAATCATTGGAGGGGTACGAAAAACGGCTAATGTAAGTGAAGGGAATTGGGCACTATCTTGGAATGAAAGTGAGCTTCCTGCTGGTTCGTATAATAATTTCTCTATTGTAGTGAATGATGGAAAAGGAGGGACTCATTCTGTTCCTTATGTAGGAAATATTGTTGTTAATAAAGAAATAAGAGTTACAGGGGTGACGTTGGATAAAAGTAGCTTAACCTTCACAGGTCCGGATGCTACTTTGCAGAAGTTAACCGCTATAGTAAATCCGACGAACGCAACAAATAAGAACGTAATATGGACTTCTAGCAATACGAATGTTGTGACTGTTGATGCAAATGGTAATGTAACACCAAAAGGTGTAGGGAATGCAACTATTACTGTGACAACCCTTGATGGTAATAAAACAGCTACTGCAAATGTAACAGTGAATGCCTCGGTTACGGGAGTAACATTGGATAAAAATATATTGTCATTTAGTGATATTGGACAAACTCAAAAATTGACAGCTATAGTAAATCCAACAAATGCAACAAATAAAAATGTTGTATGGAGTTCCAGTGATATGAATGTTGCAATTGTTGATGAAAATGGGAATGTTACATCAAAAGCCATAGGAACAGCTGTAGTTACTGTAAAAACGGTAGATGGAGGCAAAACAGCAACTGCAAATGTCACAGTAACCACTCCATCACAGCAAGCACGAGACAAAGTTAATAACGATCCATCGTCGGTTACACCAGATGACTTAAGAAACATTCCACTCTCCGATGTAATTGACGGTAACATCGATGAGTATCGGGATGCTTTTAAACAGTATAAGGATGATTTGGGTAGAGACTTAACCAAGGATGATATGCAAAAAGTTATTGATGCAATTAATGCTGTAAAGGCTGCTGAAGCGAAGCCTACTGCATCGAACATTAACAAAGCCATTGAAATGGTGAACAGGTTGCAGGATGGTCAGTTAAAAACAGGTTTGAAAATACGAATTGAAGCCTTAATTAAGTCACCGGGTAACTTTAAAGCTACAGAAGTAAACAGTGAGTCAGTTGCTGTTACTTGGGACGAGTCCGCGGCAGGAGCAACCTACGTTTTAAAACGCGGAAATACGGAAGTGTATCGGGGAACTAATAAGAATTTCGTAGACACAAACCTTACACCAAACACCGAGTATAGATATACGCTTAATACACAATTTAATGGTATGGAAAGTGCTTCTACACAGGTAGCTGTACGTACAAAAGTAAATCCTGTTACTAATATCAAAACTGTGGCAGCTGATTCTACTTCTGTCACCATTGGTTTTGATACTAATAAAAATCCAGATGGAACAGAATATAAAATCAAACTGAAAGAAGGAAGTACTGTAAGAGGAGATAGTGGATGGATTACAGCGACTTCAAAAAAGGCTACCAATTTGAAGCCTTCTACTACGTATAACGTAGAGGTGGTTGCTCGTAATGCAGATGGAGAAGAAAGTAAGGTAACTATGGGTACAGTCAAGACAACGGATTTACAACCGATTCAAAATCTAAAAGCCCTGCCCTCTCATGACTCCATTACGCTAAACTGGGATGATAATCAAAAAGATGTACAATATGTAATTGAAAAGTACAAAGATTCAATTCGTATTGCTTCTTTTGCTGTTGATGAAAAGAAATACAAGGATACAGACGTAGAACCTGGTAAAAACTATACTTACAAAATTAAGGTGCGGGATACCATATGGGGTGGTCTTTCAACGTCAACAGATGTGTCCGTAACTGCAGATCAAGCACCGGCTCCTGCTGCACCTAGTAATATTACAGCATCGAATGTAACGGAGACAGGTTTTGATGTTAGTTGGGACGCTGTGGAAAATGCAGCTACTTATTACATTGAAATCTATAAAAATGGTGTACGACAATCTATTACTTCCAGCCAATTAACAAAAACAAGTATTACTGGTTTAGCCCCAAATACTGATTACGAAGTACAGATCAAGGCTATGTCCAAGTATAGTATTAAGGGGAAAGCTGGAACAGCAATAGTAAAAACAAAGACAACTGCTCCTGTAACGAATACGACTGTTACGGCTACAGTAAATAATAAAAATGTAGATGTAACATGGGTAGCAGTAGCAGGTGCTAATGGATACTATATTGAGCGTTATAAGAACGGTCAGCGCGAATTACGTAAGTTTACTACTTCAACAACCTATACAGATACAAACCTTGCTGATGGGGAGTATGAATATAAAGTTATTGTGTATCACAGCTCACAAGGTATGATGGAGCCAGTAAGTAAAGCTGTCATGATAGGAGCAGTACCAGGAGGAACTGGTCCAGGGGAGACGGGGTCTTCTACCATTTCAACGTTTAACGCTACTGTAAATGGAAAAGATGTCTCGCTCACTTGGAATGCAGTAAATAAGGCAGAGGGTTACTATATTGAGCGATATAAAAATGGAGTGAGGGAACTACGTCGTTTTGTTGCAGGTACTTCTTATACGGACAGTAACCTTTCGGATGGCAACTATGAATATAAAGTAACTCTTTACGGAAATGAAAGTGTTCAAGCTAGCAAAGCAGTTACGATAAGTCCACAGACGCCACCAGGAGGCACTGATAGCACCATAACGACATTTGAAACAACAGTGGAAGGGAAAGATGTATCACTAAAGTGGAATGCTGTAGTGGGCGCAAATGGATACTATGTTGAACGATACAAAAATGGAGCGCGTGAAACACGTAACTTTGTTAGAGAAACTTCCTATGTAGATAGGTCAGTACCGGACGGCGTATATGAGTATAAAGTCAGTGTATATGCTTCAAACGGTAATATACTCGCACCGGTAAGTGAATCCGTAACTGTTGGCAATGGTAATAAACCGCCAGAACAATCTAATGTCACATCATTTGATGCAAACGTAAACGGTAAAAATGTGGCCCTTTCTTGGAATGCTGTTCCAAACGTAAATGGGTATTATATCGAACGATTCAAGAATGGTGTACGTGAAATGCGTCAGTTTACTACCAATAATACCTATAATGATTTAAATGTGGCTGATGGCTCCTACGAATATAAGGTAACAGTTTATGCAAAAGACGGTACGTTACTTACTCCAGTAAGCAAAAACGTTACAGTAGGCACAGAGACGGTTCCGGGTGATGGAGGAAACACTCCACAACTGCCAACAAACGTTACAACATTTGATGCAGTAACAAACGGTAAAGATGTGACACTTACTTGGAATGAAGTGAGTAATGCGCAAGGTTTCTATGTTGAGCGTTATAAGAATGGTGTACGTGAAATTCGTCAGTTTGTCTCTGGAACAACAACAAGCTTCACAGACAAAGGGGTGGCCGATGGCTCATATGAATATCGGATTACACTTTATGGCCAATCTACACCTGTTACAACAAATATAATGGTTGGCCAAACGACAACAGAACCTGAAGGTAATACGTCACCAACTAATCCAGGTGAAACCAGCATTACTTCATTTGATGTTACAGTAAATGAAAAAGAGGCGTTGTTAACCTGGAATGCAGTGGAGAATGCATATGGATATTATGTGGAACGTTATAATGGAAACACACGTGAGGTACGTCAGTTTGTTTCAGCATCCGCAACAAATTTCACGGATAAACTTGCTGTAGACGGAACCTACACCTATAAGGTGATTGTTTATATGCCGTCCGGAATGTTGGAGCCAGTTGAAAAAACAGTAACCGTATCGACTGTTCAAACATTACCTGAGCAGCCTGAAACTCCACAATCGAGAGAGGAGACACCAACAAATCCAGTAGAGAATGATGCACAAGATATTCGGAAAACAGAACCAAGCGCTCCTGTAACATCTGAGCAATCAGAGCCCTCGAAGGATACAGCAAATACTTCAGAAGCTGAAACTTCCTTAACTGAGAAGGACACGGAGGATACTTCAGAAACTAAAATAAACGCTCCAACAGCTTCAGTACCGGATATTAACGAGAAATAAAATACAATCTAAGTAACCATGTCCCCCCCATATCCTTATTCGGAGAGGGGGGGTTTTAATTTAATTAAATACAGAGAGGAAGTTAATTTAATGGAACTAAAAGCGATTCCGGAATCAATTAAAAGTGAAGTATCTCGTGTTTTAAAAGACTGGAATGGGACATGTAAGTTTACTGTTAATGGTGGTAAGCTGCAGCTTGAGATGAAAAAGGAATATAAAATTTCAGATGATAAAAGTGTATTTGTGGAGCGGGCTATAGACATTTATGATTTCTTAACCATCAGTGTGTCACAAAATAATGTAGCTGTATCGACTGTTGTTCGTCCTGAAAAAGTTGGCTCGTTTACCGAGTTTGAATTATTTTGTAAGCAACTTCGTCAAATTGAAGAAGATTTAAAGATACAGATTGCGTAGGAAGATTGTTATGTTTGGCTTTATAAATAAGGTGAAAGTTGAGTATTACGAATATCCGGGTCTAATTAACTGAAGCTAATGTCATTTTAAAGGGAGGAAATCTACGTGTTTAAGATGGGGATTGATATCGGATATGGATTCGTTAAAGGAATAAATGAGAGAGGTGAGAAGGTCCGTTTTCGGAGCCTTATTTGTCCTGAATATGATAGGAAAATGGGGTCCCTTTTTGGAGCTGAAGAAGAAGAGAATGAACTTCATGTCGTAGTCCGGAGATCTGATAATCAATCGAAAAGTTTGTATGTAGGGGATTTGGCTCTTGAATCAGGTAATACTTCATATGCCTTCGACCGAAATAAAGTAAATCATCCTACAACAAAGATTCTTTTGGCAACTGCAACAAGTATGTTAGGTCAGAATGTTTCAGAGCCTATTCATTTGATTACGGGGTTACCGTATGATCATTATTTTGAACAGAAAAATGAATTTGAAAAAGCACTCCGGAGCTTGGAAGTTATTGTTGAACATAAAGCAGGTAAGTTTAAAGGCCGTTCTAAAAAAATTAAGTTCGGTAAAGTAACTACGTTTGTCCAAGGAGGAGCATCTATTTATTCAAGTATGATGGATGTAAATGGGATGCCGGTACGAAAGGATTTACTTGGTAGCGGAGATTTGATTGCTGTTATTAACATTGGCTTCCGTACAGTAGACATTGTTGTATTTGAAGCTGGAAAGAAGTTTAGACTGATTCCTTCTCTCTCATTTACAATCGACACAAATGTGGGAATGATTGCTATTCGGAACACAGCGCAAGATGCCTTCTTCAGAGAAACTGGACTACGCCTAACACTTCCTCAAATCGAATCCATTATTGAAAAAGGGGGCAAGCAGTATCATCGAGGAAAACAGGTTGATATCAGTGGAGATATTCTGGCGGCCAAAGAAACGGTAGCTACTAATATTAAAGGTCATACAACTTCTCGTTGGGGAAACAACATTGATTTAATCCGTACAGTGTTTCTTAATGGAGGCGGGGCTCTTGACGTGCAGGAGCAATTTACAGGATTCCATCCAGGGCTGGAGATACCAGACGACAGCCAATTTGCAGACGCCATCGGTTATCTTATTGTTGGCAGGCTAGAAGAAATGATGGAAATGAATAGAACAAGAATGCGAGCATAGAAAAAATCTATTTTTTTCAGCCCTTGTATCCACTTGTGTCACAAAATTGTAGCACACCGAAATACAGTCATATCAAGGCTTTTACCCTTATTCCCATAAATTTGTAGCACGTATTGGAATAAGATTTTGGTAAACGGTTAAAAATTGTGCTACATATACCTAAAAAGTGGCTGCCAATATAGATAATAACAAGTCTTTTCTGTAGCACAAATTCTGTAGTACATTGTAGCACACATGTTGAAGAAGCCATTATTCATTCTATAGGAGGTGTGGGAGTTGTGAACTTTCGGCCTAGCCCGGAACAAGAAGAAATGCTTATGAAGCTTCCTTTTGGAAAGAGGGGGCAATATATTCGAAATGCAATTGATTACTATCGTGAAAATAAAGCTGCTTTAAATGAAGAAAATGAAAAATTGGCCACGGAAGTCCATGAATTAAGTAGCAAGGTTGACCAAATCTTATTGTTATTAAAGCGTGGTGTTGTTATCGAATCTCTAGTAGAAAATAATATACCTAAAAACGCTGAAGAAATGAAAGGTGACGAGGAGACTTTAGCCTATCTCGCGGAAGGTATAAGTTCGGTTTTGCAACCAGATTTAGATGAACGTGACTTAGGTACAAGTAAACCTATCAGTTCAAATAATGATTTGGAAGGCTTTCTTTAAATGGAGGGATTATGTCTGAATTTAAGACATTATATGCAGATGCAAAAGAAATACAAGCCAGTTTTGAGCGCATTGAAAATCTGTTAAAACAAAATGAACTAGCAAAAATCGAGCTCCAAAAGGAGTATTTGCAGCGTAAATCTATGCTCGAACCAGAGCGACCGCCAATTTCGTTTGATGAAACATGGAATTGTAAGTATGAAAAAGGGATAGTCCATATTAGAAAATATGGGCATATCCCTTTTCTTGATTTAAAACACAGGGACAGAAACTACTATTACAGTGTAAACGATTATTATATGAAATCATTACTCTATGCTATTCAAAAATCAAACATGCCTATATGTTTTTCGTTGGCATATGTGCTTATCGTTCAATATTTTGCTGATAAATCCCAACGGGACTTTGACAATCAATACAAAAAATTTATCTTTGATGCCCTAAAAAACAGCAAACTTATCCTTAATGATTCATGGGAAAATTTATCATATTCGGAAGCTGGGGCATTAGATAGAAAAAATCCAAGAACGGAAATTTATATAGGAGCCAGAAATCAAAAGGATGTAATTGATACGTTCTTGCCTGGATAGCTTTCATACATTTTGCGTATGAAAACAAGCACTTGAAGCCCTTGATTTTTCGTTACCCTTGTTTTCATACGTTTTTCTTTTTAATGGATTTCATACGTAATATATACGTTTGATCCAATTGATAAAAAGAAAGTTATTGTAACGAAAAGCTAAAACTCAGAACAAGGGAAAAGGGCCGAAGGTTGGAACGAGTAGGCGCGCCTACGACTGACAACCTCGCACTTAAACGAATGCGCTAGCATGAGAGCAAAGGCGAACTCACCAGAACCTAATCAAACGACAAAAGGGAGATGAAAATAAACAAAATAATTGGAAGTGAAAAGGGGCTTAAAAGCAGAAAAGGAGGGTGTTGGGATGAAAAGAAAGTGGGATGTAATGCGGATAACGGAGCGGGATTTGAAAATTTTAGATGATTTGTATGAGCGAAGGACAATGACGGTAAAACAGATTCGGCAGCTGCACTTTGTAGGAACTGAGAAATATGTTTACCACCGCCTGTATCAATTAAAAAAGTGTGGCTATGTTAAATCCATGCCTATGGTTAAAGATGGCCAAAAAACAGCCGCTTGCTATTATGTCACAGAACAAGGGGTGCGGCTGTTAAAAGAAAGTGGACGCATTAAAACATTGAGAAGAGCCAGGAACAACAAAGCAAGTGGAAAGAAGATTAAGTATGTTATCGATACCAATAATCTATATACCACGTTAAAGGGAAGCGGTTGGGAAGTGGTGGATAGCCGCCGTTGGAAAAATGAAAAGAGAATTGACCGGAATACGATGCTGCGCTGTGGTTTACGAAGGAAAGATGGGAAGGAGTATAACGTCTATATTGTTGGGGCAGAAATCACCGATCGAACGTTGAAGAAGATTCAGAATGAGATTGAGAAGCAAACTTTACAAGATATTATCTTGTACAAAGGTAAGGGACAGGAGCAAACGAAGGAAATCATGAAACGGCTACGTGGAATGATGAGTGAGATTGCGATAAAGGAAATCAACCTCATGCCTTTCATGGCCGGATTACGTATTTTGTTAAAATTCACTTCAGAAGAATCATGCAAAGAATTATTTAAGCAATACGGAGAAGTACTTCCATACAGAGGTACATACATGTTTGCTAATTATCTTATTCGTAAACATGAACAAGAGTACTATCTCTGTAATCACCTATATGGGAATGAGACTGCTATACATTGGTTAAAACGGTATGCTGTAGACCGTTACAAACAGGATGGACGAAAGGTTCTTCTTTTTACATGGTCCTCCTATGCTGGGATGCTACGTCAAGAGTTTGAACAGTATCCACATATCGAAGTTGTAGGGTTGGATACTAGAATGTTAAGTGATGAGGAAATTGATATACAGCTTGTTTAAAACATGGTTTTAGTTAACCTGCGGAGATTTGTTTGTTATTTATTTCACAATAGTAGAAGGGGGAATATGAGTGCTGGACTTATTCTAAAGATTGTTCTTAAACGGTAGCCATGAATCGGCCATGAATCGGCCAAGAATGAACGAAATAGTATCTGTACCGCTCCCCTAGTTAACATAATGCAAATGAAATTTTAAGATTCTTAATTTAGGAAGGGGATGAGCAAGTTGGGTGAAAAAGTACTGAATCTCACAAAAAAAATTAACACTGTTAATATGATTTTAGATAAACTATTGCCTTTAAGCTTTTTTGTTTTTTTGTCTGTTTTGTTATCTTTCTCACTTATTTTGTTAGATAAAAAGTTGGTCCCTGTTATCTATTTTATCAATACCATAGGGGTATTTTGGGCAGTATCCATTTTCGTACTGTATTTTCTTAATAAATGGTATGTAAAAAAAGAAAGAGAATTAAAAGGGCTATCAGATGATAAAGCAGATATTGCCATTGAAATCTTTGCTCCTCACACGATTGAACAAATCATGATTGGTTGTGATATGTGTGGAGAAAGTTTCTATGTGGAGGAAGAAAAATATGAAAAGATAATCTCTTGTCCTTTTTGCTTAGAGAGAGAAGGCATTCATGGGGCATATAGTTACATTGGAGTCCCTACTATGCGGGAAGTAGAAAATGTTAAAACATCTTTAAAAATCAACGGTGATTCTAGTTAATATTCGGAATTAATTGAATCTTTATCGAGGTATACGATAGCAAGATTCTTTAATGCTACTCACGTTTCTTCTTATGAATATGAATTCGGAATTCTTGTGTTAAACGAGAGACAATACTGGATAAGGAGGTGGTTAACCAAAGGGAAGTAGAGATGTGTGTTTAACGGAGGAAACTAATATATAGAAGATTATAGGTTTTTTGAAATGATGGAAGAGGGCTTTACATTTTAGTGAAGAATCGTATCTCCTCCACCGCCCCTAGTTAACATAAAAAACGCTCTCTTTTATTGTACCGGGGAGAAAAGTTCACTTTGTTCTTTATTTATAACAAATATATGGATGTACCATCCTTACTATCTATAATAGTTAACATAATGTTCATTTTAAAATGTATCTAGATGTGCCTAAACAGAAATACTTAGGAGGTACTATATGGCAATCATTAGCATCGAACAAAAACCACTAGCTTGGTATGGCAATGAGTTAGTTTCCATCCGGCCTAAGCCAAGGCATTTACAGAGAAGAATAACAGTTTATGTTCCAGATTCGGTCGTAGAACGTAAAGAAATGCAACCAGTATTTGATGCATACGCCAGACGGATGAACAAACCTGAATGGATTGGTAAGCCATTCACTTTTTACGAAACTGAATTACTTCTCTCGTTGGGATTTCATATTGTAGCTATGGATAAGGATTTAATACAGAAAAGGAATCAATTTAAAATCGGTTAAGAAATGGAGGTGTGGAAAATGGGACTACAATTTTATAAAGGGGATATTACAAAAGTAGAGGCAGATGCAATAGTTAATGCTGCCAATGCAAAAGCTTGGATGGGGGGATTTTTAGGAAGAATATTTCGCCTTCATGGTGTAGCTGAATCAATTCACTATGAAACAAGAGGAAAAGTAGAAAAAGAGGCTAAACTACAGGTACAATTAATGAATCCTTCTCCTGGTGAAGTATATGTAACTTCCGCATCGACTCTCCCGGCAAAGTGGATACTCCATGCAGTTACTATGCCGAGTCCTGGTATGTGTTCTAATCTTTCTATAATAGAAAAATGCCTGGATAGTATTATATTACAAGCTCAAAAGCTACAAGTTGAATCAATTGCTATTCCTGCACTAGGAACGGGTACTGGTAAAGTTCCATTAAATGATGTTGCATGGCTATATATACACAAACTATTTCGACTATCTCATCTTGAAATAATCATTGCAGATCCATCCGGTAATTTCCTGAATATATTAGAACGGGATTTAGATGTTATTAAAAAGGTTATTAAAATCGAGTATAAGTATAGAAAGAGGGAAGGTGCATAGCGTATCCTTCTTTATTTTTGTGTCAAATATGTCTGCATTTACCTTGCTTAAGTTTTCTTCCAAGTAAATCATAAAAATGATAATATTAACATTGTATATCTTATTACCTAACAATATGAATCTGAGGTAGGGTAAAATCACATAATAAAATGGGAGTGGGAGGGTGTAAAAGTACTATGAATAAAGAATGCATGAAAATCTTAAAAGGAGTAAGTATATCCGTTTTTTCTACGGTTTTTTTACTTACTGGTTGTTCTAACATAAGTGATAGTCAGGTGAAAGGAATTACAGGGGAAATGTTTAAAACAAATATGGAGTCAACAGAACGTACCAATCAGTTTGATCAAGCTATCTATCAAAAAACTAAGTCTCTGCCTCATATTGAACAAATTCAAGAGGGTGAAAAAAGAGGTATACAGGTCGAAATTGGCGATACCTTTAAAGCAAAAACAATGGTGAGTAGTGATGTAAAAACCATGGAGTCAACCCAGTATACGAATATCACTTTTAACGAGAAGGATATAGAATTTGTAACAGATTATTTTGATTATCTTGCTTTTATTTATCCTAATAAAGCTAGCTATATATCAGATGCTACAAGAAAAGCTATCTTAAAAGCCAAAAACGATAAAAAAGACACGACATTCGATTACGGACAGGTTTCCTATAAGGACGGAAGTTATCAGGTGAAAGTAGAACATTCAATTAAAATGAAGTAATTTTAAATATTCATACGTATTTTCGTTATACGTATAATCAATTCTCTTAAGATCTTAGATTAAAAGGAATGTGTTAAGTGAAATTGATAAAAACTAAAAAAGTAACTTTAAAGAGTGTCTACTTTAATCAGATTTGTCTTTTAATCTCATCAGTTGTTATATTTGGAATTGATTCTTTGCTCTTTCGTACCAGCTTTGTAGAGGTTTTAGCATTTTTTTTTAGACTGGAAAAACCCTTTGAAACATTTATCTACGGCACACTTGTAGCATTGTTTTTTTTGATAACAATTCGAGTTTTAATATACTTATTTCCGCGCCATGTTTTGAATGATGGAGGATTTAACGAAAGTATATTTAAGAATTATGGCTACATTCAATTGCTGTTATTCTTTATAGTGGTAGGATTTTGTGAAGAAGCTCTATTCCGAGCGGGAATCCAACACTTTGGATTTTTAATTACTGGCCAATTTGTAGATAAGATCGGATTATGGTTAGGGCTAGGAATTATCACTTTATCCAGTTTATTTTTTGTGATATTTGGGCACTTGCGATACGTAACAAGACCATTACTTTTTATACACATCTTTATGATTAGTATGGCACTAGGAATTTTATTCGCTAAAGTATCATTTTGGTCGGCAGCCTGGTGTCATTTCTTATATGATTTTGGATTAGTGTTTATATTTAAGAATATCTATACAAGCACAAAAGTTAAGAATGAACTGAAGCCGTCAGTAGAGGGATAGTCTCTCGCTGGCGGTTTTTATTTACTATTTGAACTTAATATAAAGTAGAGGAGACAATGATGAACAAAAAATTAATGGTACCATTTACCGCTTTGTCAGCACTTACATTTGTATTACAGCCTATTACCGCCCATGCTAGTATCCAAACATCCAAAAATCAAATTGCTTCATCAAATAATGAAATAAACAAAATTGAGGCACAAATTAACGAAGTTCGGCAGCAAAAGAGCCAAACTCAGAGCGAATTAGCTGCTATAGAAGCTAAGATGTCAGCCTTTGAAACTGAGATTCAAAAATTAACAGAACAAATACTCCAGATCGATGATAAAAAAATTCAAGCGGAAAAAGAATTGCTGAAGGCGGAAGAGAGGGTGAAGAAAAGAGAAACAATTTTAGATGGTCGACTTGCTGCGATGTATGAACAAGGAGAAGTTTCATACATGGAAATTCTTCTAGGTTCAGAAAGTATGGGTGACTTCTTGGGTCGATTGGATGCAATTCAAATAATCATCGAACAGGACTTGCAATTGTTAGAGGATGATAAAAAAGACCGCGACATAATTAGTAGAAATAAACAAGAAATTGAGATACAGTTAGCCAAATTAAAAATCATGGAGGCTGAAAAATCCTTTTGGGTTGAATCGTTGGAAAACGAGAAGAAACCCCTAATAGAAAAGGTAAATCAACTGCAGGTAAAAGAAGATGAATTAGAAGAGGTAAAGGAGGAACAGCAACAATATGCCTTGCATTTAGTAAATCAACTACAAGGGCAAGGAGAACGGCCATCTATGCAATATGCGGGTGGTCGTTTTATTTTACCAGTACCTGGTGCCCGTATTTCCTCGCATTTTGGTTATCGCGTTCATCCTATTCTTCATACTCGAAAGTTTCATGATGGTACAGATTTTGCCGCACCGCAAGGAACAGCGATCGGGGCAGCTGCATCAGGAACAGTAGTATTTACCGGTTATATGAATGGGTACGGAAACACAGTAATTTTGAGTCATGGAGAAGGATTGAGTACCCTTTATGCTCATATCCGTGATGGTGGAATCCAGGTTGTTAAGGGACAGCAAGTACAAGCCGGAGAAAAAATTGCTGAAGTAGGTTCAACGGGACGTTCAACTGGGCCACATCTACATCTAACAGTCATTCGTAATGGAGAGAAGCTAAATCCATTAGGGTTCTTTTAAAACCAAAATTACTTATGGGGGAAGAAGACATGACAAGAAAAATAATTATTAACCACTTATCTCAATATCGAGATATACCAGGTCTGATCAGACAGAAAAGGGTTACTTCTAGTATGAATCGTTCAAAAAAAGACGTCATTAGAAGAATACAAATGGTAAAAAAATTAATGGATTGGTTATGGTCATTTCTGAATTTGTCATCTGTAAAGTTACCATATGACTTTAGGTTGCTTCCCATAATAGAGCTTATTAAAATTACTGAGGAATGGGAGTCCGAAGAAAAAGGCTGATGACAATCTTTGTCACCAGCCTTTTATTTATTCAATTTCAGTAGATCGTCTGGAGTCACATTGAGATAGTTGCATAGTTTTTCTATAAGTTCTCGAGGATAACGTTCCATTTCATTGTTGTACATGCTGCGTACGGATTCAAATCGGTATCCAATATCATCGGATACTTTTCGAATGGATAACCCTTTTTCATCAAGGATTGTTTTAAGATTCGAGCCTATTTTAAGCATGAAGATATTCCTCCTTGTTTATAAATTATAAACTAATCTATAAAAAAAGACACGTTAAAAGTGTCAAAATACAATATAAGTATTGACTCTTTAAACGAGTCGATATACTATATAGGTGTACTCGTTAAACGAGTCAAAAACAAATCATTCTGTCGCATTAGGGGCACCGCAAGTAGCAGCTTTCCCCCTACTGCCACAATGGGCTATCCTCTTGTCCGGATTGCGGTGTGGCTGATGCGACAGAGTTGAAAGGAGACGATGTAGGATGGAGGTACAGCCAAGGTTGCTTGCATTTCCATATGATATTTGTGATGAAGAGGGAGTGGTAGTTAAAACAGGAACCATAAAGGCGTATAGTTTTGACCGGGCTTTGATTATCTTTAATAATTTGCGTGAAGAGATAGGGGAAACGAGTGGGGGCTTTGCATTGGGCTGTATCCCAATTAACTAGAGGTAAGAAAGGAGCTGTATACAGTAAGTTGCATCCTTCGGCCATATTGCGAAAGGAGAGAATGAATGAAACAACATATCGAGATTGAACAATTGCTACACATGAACGACGAACAAATTCTAACACTAAGCAACATGGTTGATACTATATGGGATTTCTGGCAAGAAATAAAACATATCAAGGAAGCTAGGCGTGTATTTGAAGAAAGGGGATGGAAGCATAACAGCTTAAAAAAAACCGCAGAAAAATGCGGAATTGGACAAATGGTTATGATTTTAAATCAGTACGGAAAGATCGAAATTGAAAGCCTGCCTTCTGGGCTTGGAACAATTTGGATTGTTAGCATTTATCATGGTGGTCTAGAGATAAATAGGTTGAGTTTCGAAGAACCAGAACTATGCGATGCGCTATGGAAAGCAACGATGAAGGAAATTTATTGATGTTCATGTATACAGAACGACATAAAAAAGAGCCAGTCTTTTGACTAGCCAGAAAAGAAACGTTATAAAACAAAAACAGGCGTTCCGGCCCCCACCGGAGCGTCCACAAAGAATATAACACAAGTCTACGAACGGATGAAAGATAGAATATATGAAAACGGAAGGGGAACAGAAAATGAAACAGTCTCAAATTGAATATCAGCGCAGTGTAATTCGCGAGGAGGCAAAGGAAAGTATACGTGAGCTTTCTCAGCAAAACACCCGTCGTCTGCAACCGTTGACTGACAAATGGAAGGGTAAGAAGGCAGTGAGGGCTCATATGAGTAAAACAAACTGAATAAATGGACCTCTTTTAACTAGAGCATATCCAATTTGCAAGAGGAGCACGTAGCTTAGCACAGAACGGGGGACCATGCCCGTTCTGTAATGGCCAAGAAGGAGTGATTTTTCTGTCGCGGTATCTACATGGTATTGAACAAGCATCACTTGCTTGTGGGGCTTCCCCCTGTCCCATGCCGTGTAGATACCAGGACAGAATAAAACACAGAAGGGGTGATATGTAAATGGATAAAACGAAAATTTGGACATCTGCAGAGGCGATCATGCTGACAGCTTTACGAGCAATTACAAGAAAGGAGGGAGCAGCATACGAAATTGCTGAGCAAACGATTGATTTAGTTAATAATTTGGATCGAGACTACATTGTGGCAAACCAACAGTGGCATAGAAAAACCGATCATGCTATCACAGCTATTAAACATGGGCAGGAATTGAAACAGATGAGTTAAAACATTACCTTATTCTTGCACCCTATGCCGTAGATTTAGGACCGGTTGGATGCACAACTGGGGAGTCAGGAAAGGAGGATGCTCTCTATGAAGAATCAGACTCTATTTTTCAAAGTATAGATAAATCAAGTTGTCCTATATGTCGTGAGTTATCTAAGGAGGATCTAAATGAACAAAAATAATACTGAAAAGGTAACTTTGGAAGAGATTTTAATTCGCTTACAGTCTCAGGGTTCAGTCGAAATTTTACCATTGGATAGAACAATTATTCCGCTTGGAATTAAGAGAGAAGAGGGAAAATTTATTACTGATGATGGAGAACTGTTTACAGATCCGAGGATTGCTGTTGAATACATAGTTGAATTAGTTGGTGGCCTGAGTTTTATCGATAATTTAGCTTAATTGGTAAGCGGATGGAGGTTCCTTCTTCATGAAAGTTGTAACATATCACTTAATTATAGATGAAATTCATCAAGTTAATGGTGTTTCTAAAGAAACACTAAGAAAGATGCCAGTTTCAAGCATCATTGATATATTCCATAATTTATTCGGTAGTAATGGAATATATCCTCAAAATTATTATGTAAATGAATAAAGGAGCATAATTTTTGATTCCCTTTTAAAGAAGAAAAAACATGCGTTACGAAACACATTAATGTCACTTTTTCAATGTGTAGACAAGTAATCAAAAAAAGGGAGGAAAAGAGAGTGGGTAAACGGCAATTGGTTATTGCAGGAGTATACGGCCAGTTTCATGTTTTTCTTAATGTGCTAGCGAAAGCAAAATATCACTTTTCCAGAGACCAACTTATACTGTTAGGTGACTATGTAAGCAAGGGTTCTCAGTCAAAAGAAGTGCTCGAATTCATTACTTACATGGTTAAAACGTATAACGTAGTTGCATTACGCGGCGATTATGAAGAGATGTTTTTGATGTGGTTAAAAGAAGGAAATGCCCGCTTCTTAAAAAATGGCGGACTTGAAGCCCTTAAGAGCTATATGGGAAAGGAATGGATACCTTCTTCAAGTCAGTTAGAGGATGCTCGACAGCATATTTACACTCATTATGCCCATCATGTCGCTTTTTTGGAAAGTTTACCTTATTTCTATGAAACTGAGCAACATATTTTTGTTCATGGAGGTATTAATCCATTGTATCAAAATTGGAAGGATACTCCGAAAGAAGAGTTGATACTGACACCTGCGCCCTTTTTTTCTGAAAAGCTTCAATTTAGTAAACCAGTTGTCTTTGGTCATATATCTTGTTCTGATATCCATTGCAGCTCCCGTGTTTGGTACGGCACAAATAGAATTGGAATCAATGGGGCTGTTTATAATTTTGGGGGACAACTTAATTGTCTTGAAATTAAAGAAGGAGAATATAAGGATTATTCATATTCTAAGGCTCCACAAATTTCTATTGCATAAAAACTTTGTATGAAGAAAGTATTAGGGGAAAATATCGTACATCCAAAAGGACGATGAGTATATTAATACTACGCACTAAAAGATAAAAAACAGATCCATCACAGTCTCCTACTAATTCGTACTACGCAAGTAAATAAGGAAAATAGCTGAAGAGAAAGGGGAAATTCATATGGATGTTCAACATATTTTAAATGGGATGGTACATGTAACCATTCCAGCTGATTCGAAGGAAGAAGCTTTTGTCCTGGCAAAAAGTCTGGATGGTTCAGAAGAATACGAGGTTAGAACTGAAGATGGCGAAATCGTTCTGGATGTAGAAAAAATTGAATGGGATCCTGAGCAAATATTTTTATCTCATACAGAAGGTGAGCAAAAGTATTTTGAGGTTCACGGATGGAAGGAAATATGAAGACAGTTATTATTGCCGAAAAACCAATAGTTGCTCAAGCAATTGCCACCGCGTTAATTGGTCATTATCAAAAACATGAAGGCTACTTTGAAGGTGATCGATACATAGTTACCTGGGCATATGGCCATCTCTTTTCACTTGCAGAACCGGAAGTCTACGATTCCAAATATAAAAAGTGGATGATGGACGATTTACCAATTTTACCTAAAAAGTTTATTCTTACCTCTAATAAAGAAAATGCCAAGCACTTAAAAATCGTTAAAAAGCTTTGTGATAATACAAATGAAATTATTAACGCATGTGACAGTGGGCGGGAAGGGGAGCTCATTCACCGTTATTTAATGAATGGGCTTGGTATTAACAAACCAGTAAAACGGCTTTGGACTTCTTCACTTACTCCTGAAGCCATTCATAAAGCTTTCTCTTCTCTTCAGCCATCCAGTCATTTTGACAATCTCTATAAAGCAGCAAAATTACGTAGTGAAAGCGACTGGATTGTTGGTATGAATACAAGTCGTGCATTTTCAATTAAATTCAATGACAAATTTAGCTTGGGTAGGGTGCAGACACCGGTTCTGGCGATGATTGTTGAACGTCAAGAATCCATCGAAACCTTTACATCACAGAAATTTTTTGAGGTAGAAGCGATCTTTATACAAGGGGTCACGTCACGAAACGGAAAAAATCGTACGTTAAGCAGATACAGCCGGCCTATCGTGTTTTTACATAGGCCGACTGTATTTTTTATTAATGGTTATTACCTAAACGTAGCGGTCTGAATGTGCCACGTTCCACATAGGTGTTCTGTTGCCACGTGTAGTCACCTGTCAAATTGATATGTTCCCAACCAAGTGGAGAAAGGTGCTGTACTAGATTGTCGTCAATCAATTGTCCACGTGATCTCAACTCTTGTACAGCTCGTTCCAAGTAGACCGTATTCCACAATATGATGGCTGCTACTACTAGATTAAGACCGGAAGCTCGATAGAGCTGATTTTCAAAGCTGCGGTCACGTAATTCTCCCAGACGGTTGAAGAATACGGCGCGAGCCAGTGCATTTTTAGCCTCCCCTTTGTTCAATCCAACCTGTACTCGACGACGCAGCTCCACATTCTGCAACCAATCCAGCGTAAATAACGTACGTTCGATACGCCCTAATTCCCGAAGTGCCATAGCCAGCCCGTTCTGACGTGGATAGCTCCCTAATTTCCTCAACATAAGAGAGGCGGTAACAGTACCCTGTTTGATCGATGTTGCTAGTCGAAGAGTTTCGTTCCACTCTTTTCGAATGTGTTTTAATTTGATGTTGCCACCGATCAAACTCGACAGCGTTGGATATGGCTTCGTATCACTTGTCACATAGAGTTTCTTGTCTTTGAGATCGCGTATGCGTGGTGCAAAACGAAAACCGAGTAAGTGCATTAAACCAAATATATGATCAGTAAAACCCGCTGTATCGGTGTAATGCTCCTTAATTTGTAACTCAGACTCATGGTACAGTAAACCGTCCAACACATGAGTTGCATCTCGTACGGCGGCATTGATGACCTTGGTATGAAAGGGCGCATACTGATCTGATATATGGGTGTAGAACGTAACACCTGGATCTTTTCCATATTTTGCGTTTAAGTGACCAATGGATTGACCGGTTCCACCGGCTACGAACCACTGACCATCTGACGATGAAGTTGTTCCGTCCCCCCACCATGCGCTAAATGACTGTCGGGACTGTGCGTTCACTAGTTCAGCTAGTGCTGCCGAATAAGTTTCATCGCGAATATACCAAGCCTGTAACCAGGACAATTTTGCATATGTTGTCCCAGTGTAGGAAGAGGACTCCGCCATTTTAGTTAGTCCTAAATTAATTGCGTCAGCTAAGATCACAGTCAGAAGTAGATTCTTGTCGGTGATCTGATCGTTGGTTTTAAGATGAGTAAAATGACTGGTAAAATTGGTCCAGCTATCCACTTCTAGCAGTAGGTCGGTAATTTTCAGGCGAGGAAGTAGAGAATATGCTTGGCGCATCAGAAAGTCCGCTTCTTTTGGAACGGCATTGGAAAGTGGGGTGATTTTAAGTCCACTTTCTGTTATGGTCGCATCCGGCAATTCGTTTTGCGAAGCAAGCTGTTCCGTTTTGTCCAATTCGCATTCTAATACTGTCATCCGTTCTTCCAGGAATCGGTCACAGTCTGTTTCTACAGCCAGGCCAAGCTCTTGTCGATTATGTTGATCTATAAACCGCGGTACAGGCAATAAGTATTCCTCAAAGTCCTTGAACTGACGCGAACCTTGCACCCAGATGTCACCGGAGCGAAGTGAGTTCTTCAGTTCTGATAACACACAGAGTTCGTAAAAACGCCGATCAAGTCCGTCCTCGTTCTGGACAACTGTTTCCCATCGTTTGCGAATAAAACTTGTCGGCGCGTCCTCCGGCACTTTACGCGCCTGTCGTTGATTCATGCCTTTAATCGTGTTTACTCCTTTTAAAATGTCTTCTGCTACTGGCGCTGCCTTCAGTTGAAGTGATTCCAATAGTGAAGGGGTGTATCGACGAAGCTGGGGGAACCCGTCTCCGATCAGCGGAAGAAAGTCGAAATTGGCTGGTTGAGCCAATTTCTCCGTCTCTGTGACGCTTTCTGCGAATATCTCCCATGGCAAAATGGATTCGATGGCTGCGAATGGATCACTTCCATTTTGTTTTGCTTCGACCAGTGCCCGACCAATACGGGAGTACAGGCGCAATTTGTCGTTGATTGTTTTTCCTGACTGCTGAAAGCGATCAGAATGGTGTCGCTTGGCTCGGTTAAACAGCATTCCAAGCATACGGTCATGCATATCGATGATTTCATCAATCAGTGTAGCGCGTGTATCAAGTACAACAGCCACCAGGGTGGCGTAGCGGCGAAATGATTCTAAATCGCGTAGATGCTGTGCAGTCATCTGCCCACCCTCACGGGCTATTTTTAATAGCCGGCTCTGGTGGACAGAACGTTCTAGTCCCTCCGGCAATGCCAAGTTTTCAATTGTACGTAGTCGCTCGATATGAGCCATAATACGCTTGGCATTTGGTGCACCAGGTGACTGACGTAGCCAAGATAACCAACTTATCATGGTGCTTTCACGAATTGAAAGCAAGTCGTCAAGTTTTTGCCGTTGGTACTCTGACAAAGGCGCAATTAGTACCTCATACAACTTTCGGGTTCCTTGGGTGAGAGCTTCTGTACACACGCGCTCAATCACATCGATTGAAGGAATAATAATATGCTGTTGTCGTAACATTCCCAGCAGAGCTGTTGCTAACGCCATCCCTCTTTCAGTCTGTTGTGCTAATTCAGATAAATGGTGAACGAAATGGCGGGCATGAGACGTACCAAACGGTGTCAAACCAAGCCAAGCTTGTAACTCTAAGAAATGTTCACGTCTTGTTTCAGGCCGTTTTGCGTACTGAGACCAGAGAGCGGGATCTAGATCTAGTTGTCGTGCAACCATGGATAAAAGAGCCTCCGGAGGTCGAGCATCTGTTGGCAAAACGCACCCCGGATAACGTAAGTAGCACAATTGAACGGCAAAGCCAAGACGATTATGACCACCCCGGTGCTGACGAATGACGGATAAGTCTTGTTCATTGAATGTGTAATGCTGAATGAGTTCTTCTTCAGTAGTTGGAAATGCTAAAAGAGAGGTTCGTTCGGTTGAGGTGAGGATGTTTCGGCGTGGCATATTCAGTCTCCCCGTAGGTATTGGTACACCGTTTCGCGACTGATGCCGTACTCACGGGCCAAGTCAGATTTCTTTTCTCCGGCATTTGCACGTTGGCGTAATTGTGCCACTTGCTCAGGAAGCAATGATTTTTTTCGCCCCCGATATACGCCACGTTGTTTAGCCAGCGCAATGCCTTCACGTTGTCGTTCACGAATCAAGGCCCGTTCAAATTCTGCAAAGGCTCCCATAACTGACAGCATTAAATTAGCCATTGGTGAGTCCTCGCCAGTAAAAGTTAGATGCTCCTTAACAAATTCAATCCGTATGCCTCTTTTGGTCAAGTCTTGAACAATTTTCCGAAGATCATCTAAGTTACGAGCGAGTCGATCCATACTATGTACAACTACGGTGTCTCCATCGCGTACAAACGCAAGTAGTGCTTCTAATTGCGGTCGTTGCGTATCTTTACCAGATGCTTTGTCCGTGAATAGTCGATCCACTTGAACATGTTCTAATTGGCGTTCTGGATTCTGATCGAAGCTACTTACACGGACATAACCAATCCGTTGACCCTGCATAAACTATTCCCCTTCCTTGTTGTGTCAGGAATAAGTCTATGACCCTTCAATGAATGTGTCAATAAATTAATTTTATAACCCTAAATTGACGCTATCTAGAGTATCTTCCTGACGTCAGTTTAGGGTATAGTTCATATTGACAAGAAGAGAGGGGATTAAGCTAACGGGCAGGATAACGAAATGGGACCACAGTCGAAATAAAGGACAGAATTGCTCGATTAACGAAACCCATGGCCATCATGCGGGAGACCTTGTATTGCATCATCTGGCCCGGTTATTGTACGAGTCAGTCGGCGTTTCCGATTTTGTCGCGTTGTTCACCGTAGATAAATTCGTCGTACTGGCTTGTGATCGCGCCAAGGCAAGCAACCTCATCACGATCCTTGAGGATACGCTGTCCGCGAACCTGCTTCGGCTCGAAGACGGGAACGAGATATCGATTACCGTAATATCGGAGCCAGTCATTATCCAGAAATCGCCTTTGAGCTCTATAAGAGAAAGGATGAAAGTATATATCGGATGAAGAAAGATGCTATGCCGAATACGTAAAAAAGAAGCCGACCAACGAGATGGTCGGCTTCTAATTATTCTATTGCGCCGTCAGGATTTGTGGACCTTCAGCCGTGATGGCGATCGTATGCTCGTATTGGGCAGCGAGCTTGCGGTCCAGCGTCCGCGCGGTCCAGCCGTCCGGATCGATTGTCATGTAGTAGGTGCCTTCGGTGATCATGGGCTCGATCGTGAATACCATGCCTTCCTTGATGCGGGGGCCTTTGCCGGGATTGCCGACATGCGTATAGTTCGGATCCTCGTGCAGGTCCCGGCCGATGCCATGAGCGAGAAGGTCGCGCACGACGCCAAAGCCGTTCGATTCGGCATGCCGCTGGATCGCGCTCGTCACGTCGCCGAGTCGATTGCCGGGCTGCGCCTGCGCGATGCCCAGGTCAAGGCATTCCTTCGTGACGCGCATCAGATTCTCAGCCGTCGGCGAGATCTTCCCGACCGCATAGCTCCAGGCCGAATCGCCGAGCCATCCGTCGAGCTCCGCGACTGTGTCGATCGTCACGATATCGCCTTCCTCGAGTGGCTTATCGCTAGGAAAGCCATGCGCGATCACGTCGTTGACGGAGGCACAGGTCGCATATTGATAGCCCTTGTAGCCCTTCGTGTATGGCTTGGCGCCGTGCTTCAAAATAATATCCTCGAATATGCGCTCAATATCGTTCGTCGTGATGCCCGGTTTGATGAGCGGAGCGATCGTGCGATGGCATTCGGCCACCACTTGGCATGCCTTGCGGATGGCCTCAATTTCATGCTTGCTTTTTAGGATGATCATGTTCGTATTAGGACTCCTTCGTAATAGCTTGCATTGCGAGCTGGGCGATTCGATCGACGTCCAGCTCGGAAGTGCCCGCATAGTAGTGCAGCCCGCAGCAGCCGACCAGCACGGCAAGCATATGGTCGACGCTGTCGTCTTCGCGCTGGGCGATCGATTGGAGTGGAACGTACAGCCGTTCCATGAATCGTCTCTTGGCGGGGTGCCGATCCTTCTCAGGCAAGCCTGCATAATGTTCCGCCGCCATTTTGTAGACGAGATATGCGCGGGCGTCCGACTGCCACAGCCGGAGCAGCGCTTTGCAATACGTCAACAGCTGCTTGTCATCTGGGCTGCCGCCGCAGATGTTTGCCCATTCTGTCAGGGCTTGCTCGCATCGCTCGAATCCGCTGCCCAGCACACCTTCTATTAATAAATGCCGGTTGGGGTAATAATGGTATACCGTGCCGTAACCGAGCTCGGCCTCGCGGGCGACGTCGCGAATATCAAAGCTGCCACCCGTGCGGAAATAGGCGCGCGCGGCGGCGTCCAGGATCTGTTCTCTGCGCTGCATGCGGATGAGCTCATTTTGTTCTTTGGTACGGGGACACATGGGTGCGTGAACCTCCTTGTATAGACCTGCAAATTTGTCGATGTAAATATAGTAACGCATGGGGCGGGGATATGTAAATTATTTTATCTGGTGGCGAAAGAAAATAAAGTTATTTAGTGAACTGAACAAAGCCAGGCCTCCAGGCAGGTAGTTTCGGAGGCGGCGGTTTTCTAGGAGTGGCAATCCGTGGTGATTTAGAATCACCGCGGGCATGTTTTATCACAAGAAAAAGGAGATACATGGTAAAGCGGAGGAGGTGGGGTGTGCGACGGTAGCAGCATTAAGCTAACGGAGAACGATAGTTCAACTTCACTTGCTGCTATGACGAGAACCGGATTCCCTTGTAAGGGTCCGGTTTTTCTGTAACGCATTGCTTAGCGTACGATTTTTTCCGTTTCGTGAGGTGACCCCAAGAAGCTCGCTGAGTATTTCAAAATAGATATGGCTCTTTTTTTTAAAGAGGTTGGACGCAAAACGAGTAATCCAAAAAAAACAGCTTAAACCAATTGTAGATAAGAATTTTTGAAAGCAGAATACCACAAATGTTACCAGCAAACAGAACCTATCGGTTAAAACTAGCGTAGTAAGCAAGGCACAAAAAGATGCGGTAAAAATTATTGGGAATATATGTTCGCTGTATATTAATACTGCGTAGTTTTTTGCGTCAAAAAGAGCGCACGCCCTGCTTATCCGCACTTGTATATCTGACTATTCAGATTTTTATTCTTGCATAGCCCTTTCAAAATTTAATAACGGGAGGTCGTACCGATGAACCTAACAAGCTTCGACGTTGCTACTCGATTGAAGCTGTTCACGAAGAAAGGGGAGCCACATCGTCAACTGGTACGAGAAATTATTCGAGATATCGGCAGCATCCCTTTCGAGAAGCGAAATCAAACGTTGTACTATCCCGAGGGAGCTGTCCAGCTAGTACGTCAATGGTTTTACCTGCAAATCGGTATCGATTTCAGTGAATTTGTAACGGTAGGTAATCGAGAATTCTTTGTTTACTACGATGAAGAATCTGCATTAGCTGCTGATAAACAAATTGTAGCATAGAAAATTTGGAAATGACCAAAGAAGGGATGAGAACAAAATGGCGAACACGCTATACAGAAAGATAGAAATCAGTGTTCTGCTCAAAAAAAGTCGACAACAAAGTTACAATGCAGCTTACAAAACCAAAGAAGCATTGGCAAAGGCACTGAAAATCAGCGTTTGGAAACTGGGAGAAATCGAAAGCGGGAATTCTGAGCCAGACCTTCGAGTCGCGGCGGAGTGGTGTAAGTTAACCGGTCATTATGAAAATTGGGAAGCGATTAAATACATCTATAAGCTTGAACCGTTAGCAACACCACCGATTCATCCAGAACTGAACCAATGTATAGCCGGTGGACTGATAAACATTCAGGAAGAAAAGCCAGAAGCAGGGGAAGCGCTTATGGAGTTGCAGCGATTATGCAATAAACGCCGCCCAAATAGTCCAGTGGATGCTCGTGGAATGCTTGAACATGCAAAACAAGTACTAGACCTTATCAAAGCTTCCTACACAGTTCTATACGCACTAGAACGTGACTGTGGGCTCTCTCTTGAAGAGTTGGAAAGGGTTTGGACACAGGATGCTGTTTCAAAAGGTTTAGTAATGCCCCGTGTGGATGTTGAAAGAGAATTTGCAATCATGGCGAGGTGAACAAAGTGGACAAGTTGCAGGAACAAAAGGAACTCGGTGATGACCTGTTCGCTGAAATGGTCGCAGACATAAAGCAATACATACATGAGCGATTCCTGATTGATAAACGTGTTCCTAATACGGATGAAATCTTACTGGATATGGTTTATTTCGGAAACAATCTCATGGGCTTCCTAAAAAGGCTAGAAACAGTAAGGGAAGCTGCTGTACATCATTTCGCTTATCGATTATCTGAATTGGTTCGAACAGCAAAATTCGAATATGAAGGGAGACAAAGCGCATGAAAATAAAAGTTGGGTTATGGCTGTCTCTTCCTAAGCACCAGAAGATAGGCATGCTACAAGCTTTGAAAAATGTGCAAGAAAGGTGGAGGAAAGAACGTGAGCAGGCTCAAGTCGCGTGAACAGAAAAGTCCGCTTACTATATTGGAACAAAATTTAAACATACAGGAAGTGTTAGAAAGAACAATGCTTTATGATATGAGCCTTATGGATGCGGAACAAAATGAGGCATACCTGGAACGATTAGTGATGAATAGGATAGCGCTTGAGGCAGAAAAGGCACAATTCCAGAAAGGATGGGGCGCATGAGTCGATTAGAAAGGCTTCTTGAGGAAATAGAGTCGACCAAAAGGGATGCGGATGGATACAAAAAACAAATGAAGCAATACGCAAAAGAGGGAAATGCCTGGGCGTACTCACTAGCTTTAGAAGGTTATCGATTGAGCATGAAATATCACAGAGATGCAGTGGATTTTTACACAAAAATAGCCGCTTGGAGTGGGGACTCACAAACGGCCTAACAGTTGGTTGTACACAATATACCATGTGTACGGAAAAACAGCAAGCTTTATCTCAGTGGCTTGCTGTAGGGACTACAGACAACTCTCTACCACCCCAGGGATTTATCGTCTGTAGGTCCTACAGCGCTCCTGAGAGTGCTACAGGGGAAGGAAAGGAGGGAAAACCTCCATCTTTCGTGTCGCATACGTACTTCCCCTGATTCATCTAAGCGAATACATACGGCGCAGTCGTCGGAGCTGCAGTTCCGGAAGAGAGGTAGGGCTTCCAGTTCGCTATTACAAATAGGGAGGTGAAGCAATGGATGCGGTTGAGCTAAAAGATGATGCTCGGTTTACACCTGATGCTTGGAAAGACGGAATTGAATTTGACAAAGTAGGCAGGATAAAACTTCATCCTGAATTTCATCCAAATCACGGCAAACCTTTTTCAGAATCTGATTTAGAGTACCTTTGCAAATACTACGAGGTCGATCCGATTCGGACGCTTGCTTTTGCTCTAGGGAGAACAGAACATACATGCACCGTAAGAGTTTGGATGTTAAAAAAACAAGGATTATTCGAGTATTACAAAAACCTCAACAAACATTGGTAGGTGAAACAAATGCTTGGTTTATGCGGAAAGTGCAACGTGGTACACGGTGGAAAAAATAACTGGGGAGAAATCATTCCTTGCCACTGCTTACCTCAAGGGATGACCTGCAAGGATTGTAAATTCTATAAGAAATGTTCGGATGAAGGTATTACAAAAGGTTGGGAAACTGTCTGCAAGGAGTCTCATGAACGAGGTTTTGCTAAACCTGGGTCGTTATCGTACCAGGAACGATGCAATATCAACCGGGAACTGGATTTTGCAAGAGAAAAAGAAGAATGGACCGCCATGGAGACGGTCCAACAGTTTATACGTTTGAATCACGTTGCCTTAATTGATGCCTATCGGCAAAAACGTTTAAGCAAACGTGACGCTGATGAAGCATTGAGAGCTGCAAATGGCAGTTTGCAGCATATCGATAAGGTACTCATGAAGAAAGTATTACTTCAATTATACCATGAAAGGTTACTTGAAACAATCAAGCGAGAACGAGCGGCAGAGCTGCTACAACTACCCATTTTCGTAGGGGTGGAGGTGAGCGAAGAAGATGAACTTCGAGGTCGGGGAATATCGGATCGTCTCGAAAAGCAAAAATGTGCAGCTCCTTCAGTTCTATGAGAAGAAGTCACCAGTAGAAGGAACACCGCAGTTCGGATGGAAGCATCGCGGCTACTATCCAACAATGGAACAAGCTCTCTCTGGGCTTCTAGATGAACGATTAAAGGATTCGGAAGCAAAGAACGTTCAGGAGCTTATATGGGAAATACGGAAGGCTAGAGAAGACGTTCTGACTGAGTTTCGGAAATCGCAGGTATTACAAAGATGAATGGAATAGGTGATAAACATTGATGAATCGAGCAGAGCGTCGACGGATCAGCCGAGATATCGGCAAACAAACACCGTGGGTAGAACAAATTTCACCAAAGAAATCAGGGGTCAAGAATAAAGGTTGGTTCAGTGAGTTGGACAAGGCATGGAGCAACGGAAAGTATGTAGTGATGGCTCGTAATATTCAGACCGAGTGGGGGGCTGTAACACACGCCTGCATACGTAATGCAGCCTCAACGGATATACCTTGGCGAGAAAAACAACGGATTAAAAATGAATTATTCGGTACAGAGAGGTTTGCTTTCGAAGTATTTCCACCTAAGAGCCAATTGGTTGATGAAGCAAATATGTATCATCTATGGATTTTCCCGCTAGGCGTACCGCTCCCTTTTAATTTAAATCATGGCAGTCACGGAGGTAGCTAATGGAAACCATTAACCAGGATAGAGAAAAGCTACCTACCGAGCTTCAAGAGAATATACGGCACATTGTTCAATATCAAAATCGAATTAGGAACGTGCAGCGGCAAACTCCTGAAGATTTTCTCACCATCTTCAATCTGCAAGCGGACATGTTGGTGTTCATCGGTCGGGTATCTACTTACTGCGAAACAGTAGCTGAAGAAAAGAAATTGATGAGGGAAACGGTCTATTGGGAGACGTATCAGAACTCTCCAAAGCAAAAGGAAATGAATGCAAATCTTGCCGCTCTTCCTTACAAGAAAGAAGAGATTGAATGGAACGGGATGGCAAGGCGCTGGAAAACAGCGTTGCGGACAATCGAGCATCAAATGAACGCATTGAAATACAAACACAAGGACAAAGAGAAAATCAGAGAAGAAGACCGTTATCACTGGGAAGCACACAGATAGTCCAGGTAATCACTAATTGAATTGGCGGGGCGGCGGCAACGCCGCTCCTACCTTAAACGAGGAGGAATAAATAATGAATTTAGAAAACAGCATTAAAGATGTTATCAGTAAAAAGTTAGAGGATGGAACGGTTGAAAAATTAATTGAAAAACAGTTAGAAAAAGGCATCGAAAACGCATTAGATAATCTATTTAGTTCCTATGGTGATATTACAAAAATCATTAGAGATAAGGTGAAAGCAGTCATAGTTCCTTATCTTGAATCCTACGACTACAGCGAATACATCGTGAAATTAGACAGTGTATTAGTTGAAGTGTTAAAAAACACGGCATCGGAAAACAAAGAGCTATTAAGCAACTTTAAGGAATTGATGATAGTGGAGGAAGAAAAAACGATTAAAGTAACGGACTTGTTCGAAAAGTGGAAGGAGTATGTTGCTAAAAACGTTGATACCGATGACTTGGAAATCGATTATGATGACGAACCGACCTACGAGTGTGTGGAAGTTGAACTTGAAGTGCATGAGGATGAAGAAAGAAGTTGGAACTCTTTTAAATATGCCACTCTCGTTTTCGAGTGTGAACACGACAAGGAAATGAATTTCGCTATCAGGTTGTCTAGATACAACGGATCGTCTCGTGAGGGTTGGGATATTCACTACGATAGAGTGCCGGATTTAAAATCCCTCAGATACCTTAATGATTTCGAGATTTTACTAATGAGGCTGGAACAAAATCGGACAACCCTGATTCTTGATTCAACATATGAAGATGATGAGGTTCGACCTGAAAAAGAACCGGAAGTGACATTTCGTTAAAACACGGTGGGGGCGGCCATGCCGCTCCTGTCCCATAGAAAGGGGGGGAGAAGCGTGAACAGGCTGAAAAAAGGCGACAAAGTTGTCATGCACACTTGTATAGAGGCAAATTACCACAAATATTACGGTAGGATTTGGACTTGCAAAACAGACCAATTCAAAGCGAAGTGCGGATCTGACGTTGTTTTTCTCGAAGGATTTAGCGGTTATTTTTCAACTATATTTCTACAACTTGTCAATTTGGAGGGAGAAAGGCATGAGAATCATTGTTCAAAATGAACGAGAAAGGGATCTTATTAAACGTTTTGTTGACCTTTTGACTAAGGATGGTGGACTGGATGCTCTCGAAATTCATGACGACGAGATATCTACAGAGCAAGATTGCTTTACACGTTTGAACACTGATGAATATCGGCTGCTTTCTGAAGAGCTTCACAACAAAATTATAAACATTGATGGAAATATCGAAGAAATGCTTTTTGAGGACGACGATGTAATTACTGGAACTTGCAAGATATGTGGTATTCAGACATGCGGTAGAAGAAATGGTGAATCCGTTACCTATTCGGATTACCTACACTCTATGAGCAAAGAGCAACAGGATAACTGGTTGTGCTTAACATGCCATGAGAAACAACAAGAAACGCCAGCATAGGGGATGAGGGTATGAGCAAGACAGTAGAGCAAGTAGGGCGCATGGATTGGACGGGAAACATCGTCCCGGCGAACTGGTTTAAAACGCTGAAGTTCGATAGCGGAAAGCCCCATGTGAATGCGATCATCATCCTTTCGGACATTGTGTATTGGTATCGCCCAACAGAAATACGAGACGAAAACACTGGACAGCTAAAAGGCTTTAAAAAGAAGTTCAAAGCGGACAAGCTACAACGTGGGTATGCAGCCTTTGCTGAACAGTTCGGACTTACCAAACGACAGGTAAAGGAAGCGATGGACTTTCTGGAAAATGAGAGGAACGTCATTACTAGAGAATTCCGCACAGTAGATACGGAAGCCGGGAAGTTAAATAATGTTTTGTTCATTGATTTGAATGTTGAAATGCTTCATCAGGTGACATACTCGCCAACGTACCCCCTATTACGTTCTAACGTAGGAGGGTCCTACAATGAAACGGACCACCCTCCTACGCTGGAGCGGGGGACAAATACAAAGATTACTACAGAGATTACTACAAAGAATCCTTCCTCCCTAGATCGGGAGGATATAGGCGCACATGAAATGGATGTTGAACCTCCTTCAGAACCAAAAGAGCAAGGCGACGGGATGCCGATTACCGTTCCTGGTGTACAGGAAGAAATATCGCCTGCTCAAATGCTTGCGAAGATTGAGGAACATTACTTGATGCGTCACGGAAGAATGGGCTTTTGTGTAAGTCCGAAAGATGCGGAGCGGATTGCCAATGTCATTAAATCAGGTATTCCATTTGAAAGCATCATCGAAGGAATTGACATAGCTTTCGATACCAAGGTTCCAGAATACGAGGGTGACACCATTCGTAATTTTGAGTACTGCGCCCAAGCAATTAGGCGTCACCACTACGAAAAAATGCAACGAGCGAAGGTTCGCCAGGACTTGGAACGTTTTAATCCGGATGAGGCGCCAGCAAAGCCAACTGGTTCCACTAAACCTTATATAGGCGGAAAAAAAGGCTATAAGAATCAACGAAAGGACGAGCTACCGCCTCTTATCGTTGAACAAATGGAAAGACAACAGCGAATGGCTGCTGGTGAATTCAATCCATCCACAGGAAAAGCTTCAGCCGAGGATACCGACGCAAAGAAGCGCCGTGTACAAGAATTGCTGAAGGAGATGGGAGAGGTTAAAGCATGAGCGAACAACTGAACCTGTTTGGTGAAAGCACAGGCGTTCAGGTCGGTTCCAGCAAGGGAGTTGGTAAAGCGGAAAAGGTAGCACGTCCGCTATCCAAAAATAAAGGTCCGCGTCCTGGTGTATGTGAGTGTGGTAGAAGAGGATGGCCACTTAAAGTAGAAAACCATGTGCTTTATCGTTTATGCGGATGCGGTCGCAAAGAAAGGGTGTAAGAGCGCTATGGATATACGAGAACTTGAATGTTGCTTCTCTAAATGTCCGTCATATGGGGAATGCATCGTAAAGTACGGGGATGAATGCGTACGTAACGGAGGGCGAAAGGTACCGCGTTTCGGTGAATGGCACACGGAACGTCCAAACATTCACCTAGTTGCCAGCTGCGGTCCGGGTGAGGAAGTCAGAACAAGATACGGGACAGATATTCATTTCGACTGACGGAGGGAAGACATGTCTCTTACTAAAAAACAACGAAAAGAAATTCGCCTTTACATCGGTACGCTACTAGACGAAGAATGCGGCAACTGCGAGAAAAAGAAAGAAGCAAACAAGCAAAAAATCACTAGCCGTCTCTTTCAAAACTACTGTATTCATGAATGTCCACTCGGGAAAAGGTTGCAGCAGTTATGCGCTTACCTAGAGGGTGAAACAAACATAGCACAAGAGAAACGCGGCAGAAAGACGCTAGGAAAGGCATTGAAGATAAAAGAGACACTACATGAAATCAGTAGTTAAACGATGGAGGAAGATAACGTGTGTAAAACATGCATATTCGTTGATTTGTGCGTGAGTCAAAGATGCGAGGATTATGTGGGCGATCCGTGGAAGACGGATGACACGGAACTACTGGAGGAAGAACATGTCAAGACGGATTAAAGGAATACGAGCAGAAAAGGTCGGACAGGCATTCGAAAACCTCATAGACATTACAAACATGCAGTATAAAAACGGCAGCGTGGCCCTGGTGCATAAACGACCAACACCTATAAAACCACTGAAAACTAGAGGCATCCATATTCTATCAGGTGTTTTTGAAGAAAAAAGCACCGTAGATTATGACGGAACATACAAAGGCAAGTCCATTTACTTTGAGGCAAAAAATACAACAAATGATACAAGTTTCGATTTAAAAAACATCAAGCCTCATCAATTTTCACACATGCAAGAGGCAGAGAAACACGGAGCTATTTGCTTCACACTTGTTCATTTTATGGGGCATCATCAGACCTTCTACTTATCGCTTTCGCTCCTACGCCAGTTTATGCGTCGAGCAAAAGAAGGTGGCCGGAAGAGCATTGCTTATAAAGAATTCTTGGAACATTGCCCGGAAGTCCCAACAACGCTGCGGGCGAATATAGATTACCTACTCTTTGTAGACAGGGAGATAGAAGGCGAGACAGCATGAACATTATTAAAACCCTTGAGAATACGCTGGAAAGCCTACATCTTCGGGCAAAATTTTCAAATCGGAATACCTTGGAAATAAAGCGGTCGATTCGTCTAGTCGAAAGATATCTCTCAGATTATATGAAATGGGGCGGAGCGCATGGAAATGGTTAATAGCGGTACATTGTACTTCAGCGGAAGACCTGTTTTGGATGTATTGGACGATTGGTTAAAGCCACAAAAAGCGGAATCCTACACACCACCCAAGCCCACCAGAAAAGTTCCAGTGGTTGTAGTAGTCGATACAAAGAAAATACAGCTACAGATTCTACAACGTATTGCAGAGCGGACGAGAAAACGGCGCATCAAGCGTAAAGTAACCAATCGAATTTCTCAAATGGAGCAATGTTCATAGAAAGGAAGTAGGGTTCATGGCACAGACACCTATTATATGGTTCGGCGGAAAACAAATGTTGGCCAAAGATATTATCAGTATGATGCCGCCGCATACCTGCTATGTGGAGCCATTTGGCGGCGGGGCATCGGTTATCGCATCAAAGTCACCAGTGAACTGCGACGTATACAACGATATTGACGGTGATGTAGTGAATTTCCTTTTACAGCTCCGCAAGGATCCGGAACGATTGCAGAAAGCAGTTGAATCGCTTCCGTACTCTCGGCAACTGTTTCAAGAGTGGAAATGGGCAAAGTGGCCACGAAGTAAATTTGAGAGGGCGGTCCGGTGGTTTTACCTGAATAGGTCGGCTGTTCCAAGTGGGAACAATCATAAATCTGGATGGAAACATTCTGGCATAAAGAATCCGGCTAGAGGACTGCGTACGGCGTGTGGTCTGCTTAAATCATTTGCTGAGCGCATGTCCACAGTTCAGATCGAATGTTTAGACTTCCGAGAAGTCATTACGAAATACGATTCGCCGACTACACTGCACTATATCGATCCACCATATGACGGAAACGAGAACCGGTACAAAGGGAGGTTCAAGGAAAAGGATCATCGTGATTTATCGGACATGCTTCGGAATATCCAAGGCAAGGCGATTGTTTCTTATTACAGCACCCCGCTTATCGAGGAACTATACCAGGGATGGGACCGGATAGAAATAAGCTCGCATAAGTTTTCACGGCCACAAGCTAGAGGGATGGAAAGGCCGCCGGCGACGGAGATTCTATTCAAGAATTATGATTATGGCCAGATGACAATTTTCGGATTGTAGGAAGTGGAAGGGATAACAGACATGCGAGAAGTTGGGGAAATAATCGTTGATAATTTTGCAGGTGGTGGCGGTGCAAGTACTGGTATAGAGATGGCAACTGGAAGAAGCGTAGACATTGCAATCAACCATGATGAAGCTGCTATTGCAATGCATAAGGCAAACCATCCTGACACTGAGCACTATCGGGAAAATGTATGGAATATAGACCCGAAAAAAGTCGTGAAGGGACGGTCTGTAGCTTTAGCATGGTTCAGTCCAGATTGTAAACACTTCAGTAAGGCAAAAGGCGGGAAGCCGGTTGAAAAAGGCATACGAGGACTAGCATGGGTTGCTGTCAGGTGGGCTATTGCTGTAAAGCCACGAGTCATTATGTTGGAAAATGTAGAAGAGTTCAAAACGTGGGGGCCATTAACTAAAGAAGGGTATCCGGATCCAGATAAAAAAGGGGAAACTTTTGAGTCTTTTGTAAAAGCACTTAAAACACTTGGTTATGAAGTAGAACATACGGAGCTTCGAGCATGTGATTATGGGTCGCCTACGATACGCAAACGCTTTTTCCTGATTGCGCGATGTGACGGAAAGCCGATTGTCTGGCCAGAACCAACACACGGCGACCCAGAAAGTGATGGGGTTAAGAAAGGAAAGCTGATGCCGTGGAGAACAGCAGCGGAAATCATTGATTGGTCACTACCATGCCCGAGCATATTTGAACGGAAAAAGCCTTTGTCAGAGAACACTTTACGGAGAATAGCAAGGGGTATTCAACGTTTTGTAATTGATGATCCTAAGCCATTTATTGTGAGGATTGGACAAACTGGCTTTGGTGGGGATAAATTGCAATATTCCTTAGATAAGCCCTTAACCACTATTACAACAAAGGCTGAACATTGTTTAGTAACTCCTTATGTAGTGGTTAATACTAGTGGAAATCCTGGTAGTTCAATGAGTTCTCCGTTGAAAACAATAACGACAGGAGGTCATCATGCCCTTGTTTCTCCAGTATTAATTCAGATGGGATATGGAGATACAGAAGGTCGTAGAGTATTAGATTTAGAGAAACCGTTAGGAACTATAACTGCAGGAGGAAATAAATTTGCAATCGCAACTGCTTTTATTGCCAAACACTATGGTGGTGGCTATACAGGTGCAGGAACTAGTCTGAAATCGCCTCTTTCCACAGTAACAACGGTGGATCATAATGCATTAGTAACAGCATTCTTGATGAAATATTATGGATCAGATACAGGACAATCACTTGATGAACCTTTACACACAGTAACTACAAAAGACAGATTTGCCCTAATTACAATTAATGGACAAAATTACAGGATTGTTGACATAGGCATGAGGATGTTGCAACCACACGAACTATTCGCAGCACAGGGGTTTCCATCCAATTACGTCATTGATAAAGATAATGATGGTAACACCTATTCAAAAGCTAAACAAGTAGCTCGCTGTGGAAATTCTGTTCCACCACCATTTGCAGAGCATCTTGTTCGAGCAAATCTTCCAGAGCTATGCACCGGAGCAGGGAAAACATTAACCTTTGAGCGTTATAAGGAAAAGGTTGGGCAGTTGCAATTTTCTATGTGAATGGCGAAAGAGGGAGAAGGAGGAGAGATAAAGTGGAATTTTTACAAAAGGTAAAGGTGAATCGTTTTGCTGAGAACGTGAGGAAATACGGACCATGCCCGTGGGGAAGCGGCACATGGAAGAGTCATTATAGAAAAGTTGAAACGAAAGAAAACAAGAAAAAAGACACAGAATTCGTTGTCATTGGAACAACCTGCTTAAACGAGGGATATTCAGAATGGCTAGGCGGTGACGATGGAAATGGATTCAAAATGATGGGACGGATAAAGGTGTATATTGTCGCTAGTGGATTAGGACGTAGATATAAGGTGCTACCAGAGGATATGGAAGTTGTTCGCCAAGAGGAGGAGAAAGGATGAGCGAAGATAAAGGGCTTCATGTAAAGTACATCGTTACCAAAGCTGATACCAAGGAAGTTGTAAACAATTGCTTTGTATTACGTCCAGATAAAGACCCAGCGGCGGTCACGGCACTAGCGACTTACGCATGCATGACGAAGAATCCAAAATTATCAATGGATATCTTTGAATGGCTAGAATTCATTGAGAAAAAAGAGGCCGGTTCCTGAAGAAGAGTGCTGAAAGGGCTGGACAAGCTGTATAGCGCACTACGGCGATATTGCGCAAGAAAGGTTTTTATGGCTATGAGACTTAAGTACAAGCAACCTGAATGTGATTGTGGGCGAAAGCTTAGATTAAGCGCAGAAATAGATGGAATGTATGAAGTTAATACAAAAGGAAAACCTGTTTTCCGTCGAGCCTATATGTACAGTTATGTTCTGGAGTATTTATATTGTTTAAGTTGTGATGCTCATTATGATGTGAGTAAGGACCAAAAAGGAAGATTAGTACGTGGTAGACGTTGGACTGAATAATAAGCAAGAAAGTTTCGCAATTCAGCATTATTGCAAAAAGGAGGAATGAAACTATGCTAACGACAGAAGAAAAGAAGTGGCTCGCACTTGTTTTACGTGACACATTCAATGACGGAGCGAATGTAGCAGATGAGGATATTCATTTGTATGAATCTATCATGAGTAAATTAGAAGCTTAATTCAGCCCATATTGCGAAAGGAAGTGGGAAGCGTGTTTTACAGAGGCATGTGCTATCAAGAAGTTGTAGAGAAAAACCGACAAAAAGGCGGCGACATTCTAGAGGTAACTGTACAACGTGAAGGTGCGAAGGAAACAGCGGTAATCGTTACGGACTATGCTGACGGATTGACAGTTAGCACGGATACACTCGTTTATGAAGGTGAGTATCTGCAGTCATGGACGCTCGCATTCGGATGCAAAGAGCCGATACCCATATTTTTGCGAGACGAGTACGAAGGAATAAAACGTGAAATGGCAATGCTTTGATTGCCTGAAAGTAGAAGTTGATGAACTTGGAGAAGATGAGGAGGAAAACAAATGCTAGATTGTAAAAAACTACGGACATTCACTCCAATTATACCAGCAGGAACGGGGCCAACATGCTTGCAAATTAAAGATGCTGTAAGGGATATGGTCACAGATTTAGCAGAAATGAGTGCTATGTCATTCACAAAAGAAGAAAAAGAAAAGATTATACAGTTGTTTATCAAGGGATTGGAGTTAGACGACAAAATAGATGGTGATTATGAAGTAATGCCAGGATATGTGCTCCGTATTAAAACAATGCAGCAATGGCAGTTCGAACAAATGCCTGAGTTTAACGGATATTAAAAAGAGCCAGTCTAAATGACTGGCCAGAGAAAAAACATTATGAAAAAAACGGGCGTCTCGGCCCCCACCGGAACGCCCAATAAGAATATAACACAAGCCTATGAACGGATGAAATATAGAACATATGGGAATGGGAAGGAGAATGAAGCGTGACTAATATAGAATGGACTGATCGCGTCTGGAACCCAGTCACTGGTTGTACGAAGGTATCAGAAGGGTGCAAGAACTGCTATGCATTTGAAACACACGGTAGAAGGCATAAAGGCTTCATGAACGGCGCGAAGCTCCCCGAACAGTATGCAGAGCCTTTTAACAAGATTCAGTTGTTTCCTGATCGACTGCTTCAACCGTTAAGGTGGAAGAAGCCACAACGTATATTCGTTAACAGTATGAGTGATTTGTTTCATAAAGATATTCCGTTCAAATATATCGACCAAGTATTTGCGGTTATGGCCCTTACTCCACGACACACGTACCAAATTCTTACGAAGCGACCCGAACGAATGCTGCAATATTTTCAATCAATGAATCCCGGAGAAATGATTGAATGCTGGCAAGAGGCAGCATATGAGCTTACGAAAGATGATGAGGCGGCATGCTTTGTGGCAAACCGATTAAATGGGGTACTTCCGAATGCGAAACCAGGATGGCCAATACAAAATGTATGGTTAGGTACGAGCGTGGAAAATCAGAAAGCCGCAGATGAACGTATCCCGCTTCTTTTACAAACACCTGCAGTTGTCCGCTTTCTTTCCTGCGAGCCGTTGCTCGGCGAGGTGAACTTAAAACTACATGACTCACTCTTATATCATACAAGCGGTTGGCGGCCTCCTATTCCGGAATACACGAAGGTAGGAGATGAGGGGATTGATTGGGTGATTGTTGGCGGAGAGAGTGGTTCAAAGGCGCGGCCTATGCATCCAGGCCTAGTGACAGGGTAGCTGCTCTAGACCGCAAAGTATTGTTTTCATCCTCTAATCAATAGATTACACTCAAAAGAGTGATTATTCTAAAGTTAGGGGAAGGTTATTTATGAAACGAAATTGGAATGAAGATGAGCTACTAGAACATTTTGTAGTACTACCCATTGAAAGAAAGCTAATTGGTAATAAAACAGGGGCAAGTCGTTTAGGATTTGCGATATTATTAAAGTACTTTCAACAAGAGGCTAGATTTCCTTCCAAGAAACAAGATATTCCCAAAGTGGTAGTTGAATTTATAGGGCAGCAATTAGGGTTATCTTCATCACTCTTTGAGGAATATCGTTGGGGAGCAGATGAAAGAAACTTTACTTATCATCGAAAACAAATTAGAGAATTCTTTGATTTTCAAGAACTTACAGCAAAAGATAACGAACTTTTGACAGAGTGGTTAAACGAACAAGTTCAGTTTACACATGATATCGACTATTTAAAAAGTCAGGCATACAGTCTGTTTCGCAAGTGGAAAGTCGAACCTCCTTCAAATGGAAGTTTAAAGCGTATGATCGATTCCTCCATTGACACTTTTGAAAAGGATTTATATCAATCGATTTATCAGCAGCTATCTTCTAGGACTTGTTCGAGATTAGATGCGTTACTGGAATCTTTTACTGATGAAGTAACAGTAGAAGGTTTTGAAGAAGAGTTTCATAAGGAAAAGGAATCAGATATTTTAACTTTTCGGCAACTTTTATCTTCTCCTAGCAAACCAAGTGTAAGTACCATGGAAATGGAAGTTAAAAAATTGTTAGCTATTCGGCACCTACACATTCCTCCAAGATTATTTCATCATTTGACTCCGAAATTAGTAAAGAAATATCGACTCCGTGCAGCTACAGAAACCGTAACAGAATTGCGTGCACACCCTGCACCCATTCGCTATACCCTTCTTGCCATTTTATTTACGCATCGTCATGAAGAAGTCATTGATTATTTAGCTGATTTATTGGATGAAATTACGCATAAATTTGGAAATAAGGCCAAAAATACAACCCGAAAAGAAGCAGTAGAAGAATTAGAAAGAGTCCAAGGAAAAAATAGACATATTGTCAATTTATTAAAAGCAACCGTAGATCACCCAGAAGGGGTCATTCAAGATACTTTATTCCCTATTGTTAGCTCTGATATGATTCGAGATATTATTAAGGACATGACAAAAAATAATCGGGAATACAAAGAAAAAATCTATACAAAAATGCATTCTTCTTACCAAGGGCATTATCGAAAGTCACTTTCTAAAATTTTAAACAACCTTACTTTTCGCTCAAATAATCAATATCATCAGCCGATTATTAAGGGTATTCAACTCATACGAGAGTATGGAGAAAGTGGGCAACGTTATTTTGCTGCTGGAGATGAAGTTCCCATTGAAGGTGTAATTCAGCCGAAATGGAAAGATGTTATTGTCGAGACAGACAGCAAAGGGATAGAAAGAGTAAATCGAATCAACTATGAAATTGCAGTGATCCAATCGCTTCGCACTCGACTTCGGTGTAAAGAAATTTGGATTGAGGGTGCTGATCGATATCGAAACCCAGATGAAGATCTCCCTCAAGATTTTGAAGAGAACAAGGAAGAATATTTTCAAGCACTGAAAGCACCACTTGATGTAGAGCCTTTTATTGAAGATATTCTACAGTTGATGAAAGATAAACTCCATTTATTGAATCAAGGGCTAGGAGATCATAGTAACGAAAAAGTAGCCATTACTACCAGAAATAATAAAGGATGGATTAGAGTCACTCCACTCGAAAAGCAACCAGAACCTCCACATGTGACGATGCTTAAACAGGAGATTAAGAACCGTTGGACCGACATTAACCTATTGGATTTACTAAAAGAAACAGATTTTCATACGGAGTTTACCAAACACTTTAAAACCACCGCCAATCGAGAGATTTTAGATCGAGAAACCGTCCAACGAAGGCTTCTTCTAAGTTTATTTGGATTAGGAACGAATACAGGTTTGAAAACAGTTTCTGCTGGAAACCATCTAGATAGTTATCGAGAACTTCGATATATACGCCAAAAATTTATTCATAAGGATCATTTGCGAAAAGCCAACGCCGAGGTTACCAACCATATCATCTACAATCGAATGAAAGAGGTATGGGGAGAAGCTACCACTGCATGTGCTTCCGATTCAAAACATTTTGGCTCTTTTGATCAGAACTTGCTTTCAGAATGGCATCCTCGTTATAAGAAGCATGGAGTCATGATCTATTGGCATACAGATCGAAAATCAGCTTGTATCTATTCTCAGCTTAAGTCCTGCCTTTCTTCTGAGGTGGCAGCAATGATGGAAGGGGTTCTTCGTCACTGTACGGACATGGAGGTTGACAGAAATTATGTCGATACACACGGACAAAGTGTCGTTGCATTTGCTTTTTGTCATCTACTTGGTTTTAAACTGATGCCACGGTTTAAAAATATTGGATCTCAAAAGCTATATCGTCCAGAAGCCGGCATGAATGAGGAATATCCTCACCTACAACAGGTTTTAAGTAGACCGATTAACTGGGATCTTATTCGGCAACAGTATGAACAAATCATTAAGTTTGCAACTGCTCTACGGTTAGGTACTGCTTCTGCCGAATCCATATTAAAGCGATTTACAAGGGATACGAAACATCCAACCTATCAGGCTTTATGTGAATTAGGAAAAGCGATTAAAACGATCTTTTTATGTGATTATTTACACTATGAAGAGATTCGAAGAGAGATCCATGAAGGATTAAATACAGTGGAACAATGGAACTCAGTGAATACTTATATTTTCTATGGGAAAAACAGTGAGATTCGTTCCAATTCGATAGAAGATCAAGAGGTGTCTGCCTTATCACTTCAATTGCTGCAAAATTGCTTAGTCTATATGAATACCTTAATGGTACAAGAGGTTCTTTATGACAACAACCAATATTGGTTGAAGAAAATGACTCCAGAAGATTTTAGGGGATTAACACCTTTATTTTATCATCATGTCAATCCATACGGAACTTTTGAACTCAATATGAATCAGCGAATACCTATTAAGTTGAAGGTGTCGTAGTTTTTTATCATTTTGATCGGTGACAAAAGCCAGCTAATATCCCATCAAGATATTAGCTTGAGGACTTTGAGGTTGATGCGAGAAAAATTCATATACGTGATCGAGGTGAATTGTCCAATCTAGCTGAAATTAAAACGGTATGTAGTCCCCGTAGTATTGATGTATCTGCACAATGATAGGGTGCTTGCCTTGCTTACTTTTTTATCAACTGATAGTTATACTTTTAAAATCATAACTCTGAAAATACCCCCTTATCTAGCAATGATTTTTGCAAAACTTAAGACATAAGGTAAGCATCACTTTTCCCTTTTTGGGAGCTAACTCTGCTTTGTTTTTCCTTTTAAATAAGAGATACCTAGTAACAAAAATGGAATAGGAAACAGGACAATCATATATGCGTAAATATCTAATGTTTTATCTAGCCGAAGATGTTCTTTTGATAAATAGTACGTACCAAGGAATACGAGTAAAACAAACCCCGTAAACCCAAATCGTCTTATCCACTTTGAGGAAACCTTTGATACAGTTATATCATAAGCGATTCGGAAGTATAGACTGCAGCGTATGTATGTCCCTACAGCCATTAATAGTAATCCATAAATATCAAAACGATCAATGAATCCTAAACTAATAATTCGTACTGACTCTAATGCGGGATATACAGAATTATCAGCCTGACCTAATCCGAAAATCGTAATACTACCTATAGTTGTTGAAAACATCATAAGTGCATTTAACAAAATTCCAATACTCCATAGTAAAAACATTCGTTTTTCACGAATGTTTTGAATGGGTAGAAATAAAAGTAGTAATAATTCTACCCATATACTTAAAATTATCAAAGATCCCCATAATATTGGATTCCAACCAAACTCAAATATAGGTTGGAGCTCACTCCAATCTTTCATTGGTCTGTCCAAAATCGTGACTGTATGTCCAGTCGCCATAGCAATTATTGCTAGTATTCCTGCCGTTAATGCAATTCTTTTAATACCTTTTGAAGCTGCATAAACAAAGAATAACAAAAACCAGACCAGTATAGCCAATCGTGGTGTCTCAGGCAAAAAGGCAATGTAGATAAAATCAACTAACAAAGCAAACGAGAAAATTGTTAAAAATAAAAAGTAGATAATGAAAATTATCTTTATCATCACTCCAAAAGGTTTTCCTAATAAATTGTGAAGCATATCAGAAATATTTTGTTTTGGGTATTTAAGTCTCAAACGATAAATGGAGATTGCCAACGTAAATGCTGCCGGAAGTGATATAATTATGGAAATCCAAGCATCTCTCCCAGCAACATCGAGCATTAACGGAAGAATCACGACATGTCCCATGATTGGAAGCGTCATTATTAATAAAAAAAGTGTCTCCCATTTCGTTAACATATCAGTAATCTCCTTCTTCATTGTCCATAGAATCTATCGTTTATAAGGGTTGTTATAAGGCTTTTTGTGATTTTTTTCTACACTTTTATTAATAAGACCTTGATGAGTAATATTTGTATGAACATCAATCATTATATCTGCATTAGAAAAAATCTCATTCCATTCAGATTGGACATTTTTCCATTGTTTAGGATATTTTCTGTAGGTTTCCAGTCCAATTCCTGATATATCAGTCTTTATTACCTTTTGAAGCTTATTCAAAGTTAAACGTACGGATTTTTCAGTCTGATTTGATACTTCTTCTTCAACTTTACTTATCCATTGATCATTTATATTCCTATTCGTAGTATTATCAGCTAAAGTTCCCTCTATCTCGATTTTCAGATATGCTTCAAGCTGATTACCATCTAATGTTGGATTTATTTCCGTTTCTAATTTCTTTATCTCTACAGAGATCTTCTCCTTGTCATTCAGAGATACAGTTTTACTTTCGCCTTTTACCTTGTTTAAAAGGACATTCAGCCCAACAGTTTCATCTGTATTCAGTTTACCGACCATTTTATAAGTGTTAATAACAGCAGTGCCGTCCATTGAAGTAATTGCTTTACCCTTTTCTTTTCTTGTTCGAATTATCGGCAAATAGGCATTAGGAATAGGGCCCTCAATTAACTTATAAAATTCATATATTTTTACGGATGTAAATTCAGCAATATATTGTGTTTGTTCTAAAGCAGAAACTATTTCTGCCGAAGAAAGATCTTCATAAAGTGTAGAAGTACCCAAAATATCAATTGGATTTTCTTCTGTAATGAAAAGATAACTATTCAAACGAAACATTTGATCGCGTCTGCTTTCATCAAGGTAGTCAATAAAATTATCTTTTGCTAATTCCTCACCAATCACCCATAAACGAGTATGCTCAAAATAAAGCCGACGTTTCGCATCTTTTATGAATTCTCTTGCGCCTTGTATCAATGAGTCCGCGTCTCTTTCTAATAGAATATTTTGGCCATTTCCTCCGCCCCCCTCTCCTCCACCTTGTTCACTTGGTCCAGTTGGTTTTATGATTTCGACGCTAATTCGTAATTGTCCGTCAGATTTATCCAACCCTATCCCATGTACAAGTGCTGATTTATCAAGTTCTTGACTACTCCAACAGCCGGTTAATAAAAATAATAATGGGATGATAGTTAGCATCCTTACCATCATTTATCACCTGTTTTAGGTAATGATCTAATTCTAGTCTTACGCTGATTCGGTATACTTTTTGGTCGCTGTTTTTTCCACCTCAACGGTAAACGAATCAGTGAATCTTTCCAATCCTGAAAATAAAAAGGTGCAAATGGCGCCATAAATGGAATCCCAAACGATGTTAAAGAGATCATATGTGTTAATAAACCGAGCATGGCGACAATTAGTCCATATCCCCCGAATAAGCTACTAGCAATAAATAATCCTATCCTAAGAAGTGCGGTGACGTCTGCAATTGGGGTGATAACAAAGGCAGCAATGTACGATATGGATACAACAATAATGGTCGGTGCACCAACAAGTCCGGCTGAGACTGAGACTTGTCCCAGAATCAAAGCACCAACAATACTTAACGCTGAGCCAATTTGTTGAGGAAGTCTGACACCAGCCTCACGGACAACTTCAAACATTAAAATCATCATGGCAATTTCCATTGCTAGAGGGAATGGGACCGTCTCTCGCGCTTGAATAATAGGGACAATCATATCAGATGGAATCATCACCTTATGAAAATTAATAGCTGCAATATAAATGCCTGGTAAAGAAATACTGATTACAAATGACACGAAACGCAGCATTCGAATGAAGGAACTATAATAGGGTCGAGAACTGTAATCTTCTATACTTTTTATATTTTCAAGAAATAGGGATGGAACAAACAAACTGACCGAATCCCCATTTACAATGATCACAATTCTTCCTTCCATTAATAAGGCTGAAGCTTTGTCAGGACGTTCTGTATTTCCAATCGTAGGGAAGATTGAAAAGGGATGGTCTTCGATGAATTGTTCGATTTCCCCTGAATTATTTATCTCATCCACTTTAATTTGTTCTAATCTTTGTTTGATCCGTTCAATCAATTTTGGATCCGCAATGTCCTTTACATATCCGATTGTAATATCCGTTTGACTATATTCACCAATTTTAATTGTTTCAAACTGTAAAGAAGGATGTGAGATTCTTCGCCGTAACAATGCAATATTAGTAGGTGATGATTCAATAAATCCGTCATGTGCTCCTCTCACAGCTCGATCAGATTGAGGTTCGGAGATTGCTCGAACCTCGTACCCTGGTGCATTTAGCAGTAATCCTTCACTATACCCATCCAGTAATAGTAACGTATTTCCCTTCAGTATTTGGTATACAGATTTTTCTAGATTATTTTCCTTCTTTGTGTTAAAAATAGAAATTCTTTCTTTTACTTGTTTTAATTCTTCTCCCATAGTGCTATCTAGAGATTCCTTAGTCAGTGGCTCTAATACATTATTGCGAATGGCATCTTCATCAATTAACCCGTCTACTATAACTAGTAGAGCTTTCAATGTGCGACCGTCATGTAATGGAATGATGAAATCATGAAAAATGATATCATCACTTGAATCTAACAGTTGTTTTAGTTTTTCTTCATTTTTATGAACATCCGATGAGAACAAAATTGAATTATTAAATTGTTCTTCCTGTGTCCATTTAGTATTTTGCTTCATTTTTTGCATAATGGATTTAATTTTTAAATAACGCATAGTTTAACCCATCCTAGAAAAGTTTGTTTTTTATACTGTTATTATGGCTTTTATAACTAATAATATGTGCCGTTTTTGGAAATGATATGTTAATGATTTTTGCGCGAATTACATTAATTTACTGGGAATTTATTAATATAGGGGTACCGCCAGCAAAACGCGGATTTACAACGTTAAGGATATTCCAGTATTAAAAATCCCAATCTCTCAGTGATTTAAATGAGAAATTGGGATTTAATTATTCAACGATTGGGTAGTTATCTACAGTATCAGCTCATAAAAGTTGAAAGAATGCACCTTTTATCGTTGATTACATGTAGTCATAGATACACGTATTAAGGACGTGACTTGAGCCCCCAGTGGGTACAATTGATACTTTAGGCTTAGTATGTTTTCCATCAGGCAACGAGCCTATCTATCACACCTACCGCGCTAATGCTTACTGTCCTTGAAGTTTAATCTGGAAGAAGTACACTTCCACACTAAACTTCAAGGTTGTTTCTTTCTCCAGTTACCCAAGTCTATTTCCCCATACCTTTGGATACGTTGAATACTATAAGAAATATCAGTATATAATGTTTCCACATAGATAGAAATCTGGTCGTTTTTGTATCATTACATACGTTAGATACGGTAGAAAAACATACTGTAGATAAGCGCCTGATTATGGAATAGTATAGAAGACTGACTAAAATACCCTTTATTAAAAATTTTAATAAAGGGTATGATCCAAAAAATTTATGCCTTTTTTTGCTTCCCATTCTTTTCTTAGGTCTTGTTTTGATAAATTTATAGCTGTTTTATCATTTTCACTCTCACCAAAACCAATAATTTTTTTATCATCTTTTTGATCATAAGAAGAATACGCGTGAAATAATCCATTTTTAAGCTTAAAAACAGCTGTTCTTATAGTATCCCCGATTTCGTCTTTAGTTTTTATATAGTAGAAGGTTGATGAAATTTGTGTCTCCATTTTTTCACACCTTTTTCAAATGATACCCTTTAGAAACATTTATATCTTTTTAACAAATTCAGATTTTAATTGCATAGCTCCAATACCATCAATTTTACAATCAATATCATGATCTCCGTCAACTAAACGTATATTTTTAACTTTTGTACCTATTTTTACGACTAATGAACTTCCTTTTACTTTAAGGTCTTTGATAACTGTTACAGAATCACCATCATTTAAGACATTTCCATTTGCATCTTTGAAAATCTTTTTATCTTCACTATTATCATTTTCTTTTTCTAATAAAGTCCACTCATGAGCACATTCTGGACAAACAAAAAGACTTCCGTCTTCGTAAGTGTATTCTGAACTACATTTTGGGCAATTTGGCACATTAACCATAATTTCTTTCCTCCATTCATTATTGTTAATTCTATATGAGAGTTAATTTCAATTTCCTTTTTTAAAACTTCGTAAGAATAGCAATTACGAACTTGAAAGCGAGTTCCTTATATGATTATATCCTGTCATGATCTCTTGAATTAGATGAAATTCATTTAAACTCTTTTCAAATTTGAAGAAAAGGTTATCCTTTTCTTTTTTTCTATTCCTCATTATCTGTATCATTGAATTTATCTAACATTGTTATCGTATCAACAAGGTGATTATTAAAAATTTGACGAGCAACACTGAGCAACTCAATAATCATAGGATCTCTTAAGGAATAAACGACCCGATTACCATCTTTGGTACCTGTAACTATATTTTTTGCTCTCAAGACTGTTAATTGCTGCGATACTGCCGAACCTTCACTTCCTACAAGATTTTGAATTTCATTTACATTTTTGTCTCCGTCAGCTAAAAGTTCAAGAATTCTTATTCTAAGTGGATGAGCAAGAGCTTTAAAAAATTCAGCTTTAAACCGTTGCATTTCTAAGTTCAATTTATTTCCCTCTCTTTCTAGATACAATTAAGATGTCGTAACTACTTTTCCTTTTTTTTCAATGTTCTCATGTGCACCCGAAAAGACTGTACATTCCCTAAAAGCAAAATGTTTGCATCCAAGACATTTGTCCTTATTTAGATGTTCAAGTGCAAAATCTATTGCATTTCCAGTACGATCAAAAAAACGCCCTTCTCCTATATATTCAAATAAACCTGTTTTTACTAGAACGCTTTTAGGTTGAGGTTTAATACCAGATATCAATACAACCCCGTGTTTGGAAAAATCCTTTACGATACTTGATAAATAAGATTCACCCGTTGTATCCATAAAAGGGACTTTTCCCATTCTTAAGAGTAAAACTCTCGGTTTGTAGTTGATCGTATTCATTATTGAGTGCTCAAACGCTTGAGCAGTCCCAAAAAATAAAGGACCTTCTACATTATAAATACTAATTTGAGGACAGTCACGAGCATCTGTCACCATTTTAGATTCCATCTTTTCATGTTTATTGTTTGGGTTAGGTAGTGCCTTGACTGTTACCGTAATATCGCTCATTCTTTTTGTAAATAAAACCACTGCTAATAAAAGACCTATTTCAACAGCAACTGTAAGATTAACAAAAACCGTTAATAAAAAAGTAACAACTAGAACAAGTGAATCTTCCGTTTTTGTTTTTAACACGTGATAAAATACATGCCTCTCACTCATGTTCCACGCTACAACCATTAAGATAGGGGCCATACTGGCTAATGGGATACTTGAAGCATAAGGAGCAAGAAGTACTAATACTAACAAAACGACAATTCCATGAATCATTCCGGAAAATGGCGAGAACGCACCATTTTTGATATTTGTCGCTGTTCTGGCTATGGCTCCTGTTGCAGGAATTCCACCAAATAAAGGAGTAATCATATTAGCGATACCTTGACCAATTAATTCTCGATTACTATTATGCTTACTATTTGTCATACCATCAGCGACCACTGCAGATAATAAAGATTCGATACCCCCAAGCAATGCAATTACAAAAGCTGGCCCAATTAATTGTTGCACGCGTTCAAAGGTCATTTCAGGTACCTTAAAATGAGGTAAGGCACTTGGAATCTCACCAAATGTTGAGCCAATTGTGGCTATTTGATTAGGATAAAATATGCTGGCTATCACTGTAGAAAATAATAATCCTATTAGTGGTCCTGGAACCTTCGGGGAAAATTTTGGCGTTAACAAGACCGCAATAAGGCATATTCCAGCAGTTAATACACTATAAAAATTAATAGAATGAATGTGAATGATAATTTCTCTGATATTACTTAAAAAGGTTTCATGTTTTTCTACCCCTGTAAGGCCTAGAAAATTAGCAATCTGACCCACAAAAATAATGACGGCTATTCCTGATGTGAAGCCTATAGTCACTGGCCTTGGAATGAATTTAATTAATGAACCAAGTTTAAAAATCCCCATTAAAAATAGGATAATACCTGCAAAAAATCCAGCAATTAATAAGTTTTCATATCCATAAGTCATGACTATTCCAAATAAAATAGGAATAAAGGCTCCTGTAGGTCCACCAATTTGATACCTTGACCCACCAAATAGTGAAATTAAAATACCTGCAATAATTGTAGTATATATTCCATATTCGGGTTTAACACCAGAAGCAATTGCAAACGCCATACCCAAAGGTATAGCAATGACACCAACGACTAGACCAGACAATAGGTCTTTTTGAAAATTCGGTAAAGAATACCCATTATATCTCCCAGTAAAAAACCATTTATGTTGCATAACCAACCCTTCTTCGTTTATAATATTTGCATATCTCTATATCTGATTATTTGAATATATTATGATATGAATTTACACTGTTTCCTTAATTATGTCAAAAGGAATTTTTGAGGTGAAATACATGAGAATAGGAGCAAGGGTTTTGTTTAATAACACAATATATAAAATTTTATATATTTTATCCAACGGGATATTTTAAACATACTATTAACCCAATTAATCTCAAACGAACAATCGAAAAAGTACAAGAACAAAAAGTAGAACAACGGTAGAGTATGTGTCTTTTCTCTTTTCGTAATATAATTATTGCTTTTCAACATTGGATAAGAGACTACAATACCTGCTCCTACTGCTGAACGCCTATATAATAAACAAAGTAGTTTTTGAAGGTACTTACTGAGTGTTTTGCTTAAGTTAAGGAATATTTTAAATACCTATTGCACTTTTTGGAACTAATTGACTTCCTTTTTACCTGTGCTCTCATTATGTCCAAGCACCAGCCTAAGAACATAATTAATGGAAATAGGAAATATCCCCCTTTATAGAAAGATAGAATTACTAGTAAGGATGGTGGGGAAATGGACATAAAATCTTACAAGGATAAAGACGGGAACAAGGTTGTTATAGGTGATCTAGTTGAGGTCATTTATCATGAACCTAATGTCGAAAAAATAGGTAAGGTAGTAGCTATAGAAAAAATAGGTCACTATGTTTGGATAAACTTAGAGGGGGAAGGACATATTTGGATGCGGGGCACAAGGCATACTAGAAAATTATACTAAATGGGCAGAACTAAGAGGTGGACAATGTGGGCAGAATAACGTTCATAGGTACGTGGATGGATACATAGTTACCTGTTTGCCATGGTCGGATTGGGTAAAAAATTGGTTAATCTAAGGGAGAAATTTAATTGCGGATGGAGCGAATAAGTTGAGTATAGAAATAAAAAGAGAAGACATTATCCAATATGGATTGAAGGTACTTCAATTAGTTGGGTCACATTATATTTGTGAGGTTTGTATAAAAAGTGGGAACTCTTGTTGTCAAGGGTGTGAGCTTTTAAAAGACGGTTTAGGGTGCCAAAAAAGAAATACTAGTTGTACTGCTTGGTTATGTGGTTTACAAAAATTCTTTTTAAATGAAATTGAATTGTTAGATGAGTGGGAAAACTTATGGGAACAGGTCCCTGGACAATGGTTCCGTAGGGATAACACCCCAGAAACAATAAAAATAAAATCATTACTTAATCATGAACAGTTAGATAGTAAAATAGGAAAACTGATGGCTGAAAAGTTAGAATTGTTTGTAAAAGAGGGAGGAAATATAGATAAGTTAGAAAGAAAGTTGAACCTAGATTTTGATCTTAGAAATTCAGAAAACTTTATATAGAAGATAGTAAGGTCATGTAAATTTATAAATAAAATCATTTAGTTATATAAATATTTGAGGAGGAACTATAAAAATGGCGAATTTTTTGATTGTAAGCTTAGTCATTATCTTTATTATCTTAATATTAAGTTTAACCACTACATCGAAAGCATACCAATATAAACATACTATTGACCCAGTTGATCCCCATTCAGCTGCTAACAATTCAAAAAAACAAGAAAATGACAATCAACAACGATAGAACAGTGTATCAAACGGTTGTTCCATTTCAGTTTTTTTGTTTCCTTATAATAAAAAGAGCACAATAATAAAATTCAGAAATTTCCTATTACTCAAGTATTTCCTAATGTTAAGGAAAGGTTACTTTCGTTATTAGTTACTTATAAACATCATTCCTACATCGGCTCTGACAGATTCCGTAAGCCCCGAGTAGCTGTTGTAATTCACTAGGTCTATTAATTCTTAAATTTCTTTTTTAAATTTCATTAAAGGATGTTTGAATGAGACCATTATTAACTTTTCGCTCAACAGCGTTACGGTAAATATCTACTAATAAATCATTCGATACTAACATCTCCAAGGATCTATCATTTATTATAACCTCAAATATATACTCTTTTTTTAATATTATGTGATTTATCGGTTTTATTATGTAACATCCATTAAACGGATATACAAGGTTCTTATTTAAAAATACATCGTTGATAAAATCAACGTTTCAAGCTTCTTCAGAATCCTCTTACTACATAAAAAATTGGTTTTATGCAACCTCTATTTCCTGTATTAATCTTACAAAGGTAACCTAATAACGTTTTTAAACAACGCTAATAATGTATTTATTTACTGGTTTAAATATCTTTATTGTCATTTAACAACAGTAATGTAAGGTATTTTTCATATTATGGTTACTGTCAAAAAGTATACTTTATGACACGTTGGAAAACAGATAATATTCTGTGTGTCAAAAAGTGTGCTTTTTTATTTTGAAACATTTCATTTTGTTGATATACTTTTTGACATAGTTTAATAGTTTAGGAGTTGATATTTTTGAAACTAGGGTACGCTCGCGTTTCTGCTAAGGATCAAAATCCAGAACGGCAGCTTAAAAAATTCCGTGAACTTGGAATTGAAGAACGTTATATCTTTATTGACAAGCAAAGTGGAAAAGATTTTAATCGGCCGCAGTATCAGGCGATGCTTTTAATCATTCGCGAAGGGGATTTGATATATCTTGATGCACTGGACCGATTAGGTCGGGACTATGATGGTATTATTCGAGAGTGGAAGTATATTACACGGCAGCTAAACGCAGATATCGTGGTACTAGAAAATGAGACGCTTTTTGATAGCCGAAAATTCCGAAGAATGGGCGATCTTGGAAAGTTAATGGAGGACCAATTTTTAAGCCTGCTTTCTTATGTAGCCGAGCAAGAACGTAAAAAAAATAAGCAACGGCAAGCCGAAGGAATTGAAGTGGCAAAGAAGAAGGGTGTGAGATTTGGGCGACGTAAGTACGAGATTAATGCAGATTTTATTCGGGTGTATGATGAGTGGAAATCTGGATCAATCACTGCGACGGAAGGAATGAAGCGTCTTGATTTAAAGCCAAATACTTTTTATCGACGTGTAAAGGAGTATGAAAATCAAAGAAAGGAGCAGATACCTTGCGCGGTAAAGAACTTCTTACAACAGACCAGCGACAAGAATGGATGACCCCTCCCAATGGTGAATGGGAGCTTGCTACTTACTATACCTTCTCGCAACATGATTTGGAAATCATAAATCGTCACCGACGAGACTACAACCGGTTAGGCTTTGCTGTCCAATTAGCACTACTCCGTTATCCAGGATGGAGCTTAACTGATATAAAGGAGATCCCCGACTTCTTGCTTGACTATTTGGCAAAACAGTTGGATATTGAGCCAGGAGTATTTTCCTTATATGCCCGAAGGGGAAACACTCTATGGGATCATCTGAAAGAAATCCGTAAGGAATATGGATTTACCACGTTTACAACGAGCGATTATCGACGATTGTTGAAGTACTTATTTAAGCTGGCGCTGGAAAACGGGAATGCTATTCATTTGATTCGAGCAGCATTAGACGAGCTGCGTCGTTCAAAAATAATCCTGCCGGCCATTACAACGATTGAAAGGGTCGTATGGGAAGCACGTCACCGTGCAGAAGAACGGATTTACCGCCAGATCCATGTCTCTCTAACTTCTTACCAAAAACAGAAACTAGACAAGCTTATCGAACCTGTGGTGGGTACTGGAAAAACAAAACTTGGTTGGCTAAAAGAAACGACAGGACAATTCTCTCCTGAAGCCTTTTTAAAGGTTATTGAACGGTTAGATTATATACGGAGCTTGCAACTAAATATCGATACTAAAACGATCCATCCCAACCGATTAAGACAGCTCTCGCGCCTTGGCGCACGATACGAGCCACAATCCTTTCGACGTTTCCATGAAGCAAAACGATATACAATATTGGTGGCGTACCTATTGGATCTTAGTCAAGATTTAGTTGACCAGGCATTTGAGATCCACGATAAGCAAATCTTAACCTTGCAATCAAAAGGACGAAAACAACAAGAGGAGCTTCAGAAACAAAACGGCAAAGCTGTAAATGAAAAAGTTATTCATTATGCTGACTTAGGATCTGCTCTTATTAAAGCACGAGGTGAGGGTATTGATCCTTTTGTTATGCTAGAAACGGTCATGCCGTGGGGAAAGTTTGTTGAATCTGTAGAAGAAGCAAAGAAACTATCACGGCCACTTGACTATGATTATTTGGATCTTTTAGAAAGTCGGTTTAATTATCTTCGAAAATACACACCTACCCTACTAAATGCATTGGAATTTCGTTCTACAAAGTCAGCTGAACCATTGACAAGAGCGCTCAATACCATTCGAGAGATGAACGATACCGGAAAACGAAAAGTACCTGAAGGTGCTCCTTTAGATTTCATATCGAACCGATGGCAAAAGCATGTTTTCGACGAAGACGGAACCATTAACCGGCATTACTACGAAATGGCTGCTCTTACGGAATTACGAAACTATGTGAGATCCGGAGATGTTTCTATTGTCGGAAGCAAACAACATAAAGACTTCGACGAGTACCTAGTACCACAAGACGAATGGAAATCTACTCAGGCAACTGGTACTAGATTAGCCGTTGGTCTAAGTGTTGAAGACTATCTTGAGGAAAGAACTACGTCTCTCCTACGTCGATTGCAATGTATTAGTGACAACATCGATGCACTTGAAGGAGTCAATGTAGAAAAGGGTAGATTGCATGTTCATCGGCTAGAGAAGGACGTACCAGAAGAAGCGAAACAATATAGTTCCACTCTTTACGGCATGCTGCCACGAGTGAAGCTGACAGACCTACTTTTAGAAGTGTCAAGTTGGACAGGGTTTGACGAGCAGTTTATCCATGCTTCGACCAATCGTCAACCTAATGCTGAAGAAAAACAGATTGTTCTGGCATCGCTCATGGCAATGGGTACCAATATTGGCTTAACAAAAATGGCTGATGCAACGCCTGGTATCTCGTATCATCAAATGGCCAATGCTGCTCAATGGCGAATGTACGATGATGCAATGAACAGAGCACAAGCAACACTTGTGAACTTTCATCATCGCCGATCATTAGCATCTTATTGGGGGGATGGAAGCACATCTTCATCCGATGGTATGCGCGTGCAAGTAGGAGTTTCGTCTCTCAGTGCCGATCCTAACCCACATTACGGATCAGGCAGAGGAGCTACTATTTATCGATTCGTCAGCGATCAATATTCATCGTTCTATACGAAAGTTATTAATACAAACGCTCGTGATGCAGTGCATGTCATCGATGGCCTTTTGCATCATGAGTCGGACTTATCAATTGAGGAGCATTATACGGATACAGCTGGTTATACAGATCAGATATTTGGTTTGACTCATTTACTGGGATTTCGATTTGCCCCCCGTCTTCGTGATTTATCAGACTCAAAGCTCTATGTGATCGGAAAACCTAGAGACTTTTCAAAATTGGAGAATCTTCTACGCGGCCAAATAAATATGAAGGTCATACGTGAAAATTACGATGATGTTTTACATCTGGCACATTCTATTAGAGAGGGTAAAGTGTCCGGTGCGCTCATTATGGGTAAGCTTGGCTCCTATGCACGACAGAACAAGGTTGCCCAGGCACTTAGAGAGATGGGACGAATAGAAAAGACCATCTTTATCCTGGACTACATCTCAAGCGAATCGATGCGTCGCCGTATTCAACGCGGTTTAAACAAAGGAGAAGCAATGAATGCTCTGGCACGAGCAATTTTCTTTGGTAAACATGGAGAGCTGAGAGAACGTGCTTTACAGGATCAATTGCAGCGTGCGAGTGCTTTGAACATCCTGATTAATGCGATTAGCGTTTGGAATACAGTTTATCTAGGAAAAGCAACGGATCTATCACGGAGTAAAGGAGCGTTACGAGAGGATTTATTAAAACATGTGTCTCCATTGGGATGGGAGCATATCAACTTTCTTGGCGAGTATCGTTTTGACCCAAAAGGAGTTACTACCTTAGAATCATTACGACCGTTAAACCAATGATAGCTATCAGCCGGTTACACTTTATCGTGGTAAAAACCGGCTATTTTTGTATCCGAATTCCCTTAACGTTGTAAATCCGCGTTTTACTGGTGGTACCCCACATCCATCAAGTTAAGAAATAAGCCTATCATGACAAGAAAAAGAGCGCTATGCTTTTCTTATGTAAAGTAAGAAAGGATGGCGCTTTTATGAGTATAAGAGAAGAAAATGAACTGTTTTTATTCGCTGAAGAACTACAGCGATGTATGTCTCCCGCTGTGCTTAACCAGCTAGCGAAGGAAACGGGGTATATGATACGAAAAAGAAAATGTCATGGACAACATTTTCTTGCATTGTGTGTATGGTTAAGCCAGAGGGTGGCGAGTACTTCTCTTGCCCATCTTTGTAGTCGATTTGAAACAGCTACAGGAATTTTACTCAGTCCGGAAGGACTGAATCAGCGATTTAATTCGTCCTCCGTATCCTTCCTCCGGAAGGTGTTTAGTCATCTTCTTCAAGAAAAATTAATCGGTCTTTCCCCAATTACAACCTCTTTATCCACCTATTTTGAACGTATTCGAATCCTGGATTCCACAACCTTTCAAGTTTCGAACCGATTTACTGCTTCCTATCCAGGTGCTGGAGGGTGTAGCCATACAGCGGGTATCAAAATTCAATTGGAATATGATTTGTGTAGTGGGCAGTTCTTTGATGTTCATGTTGGAGCTGGAAAGCAAAGTGATCTGAATTATAGTGCGGACAAAATAAAAACAATACGAGAAAAAGAATTGTATATTCGCGATTTAGGATATTTTCGTTTAAAAGACTTTGAAGCTATGCAAAGTAAAGGAGCGTATTATCTTTCCCGTCTTAAATTAACAACAACAATATATCAAGAAGAACAAGAACCAACGGCATCCTCAAAAAAGGGAAAGAAATCGAAACCTGTTTATACAAAAATAGATCTCGAAGGGATCATGGAACAGTTAGAACCTGGAGATGTATATGAATTACCTAATGTATATGTAGGAAGTCAGGAAAGGCTATCCACGCGACTTATCATTTACAAATGTACAGAGGAACAAACTCAAAAACGATTAAAAGATCGAGCCATCCGTGAAAAAAAGAAAGGAATTACGTATACGGAACGAACAAAAAGACTACAAGGGATCACAATCTATATGACTAACATTCCTTCGGAATGGATAGCGAAAGAACATGTCTATGATTTATATTCCTTACGTTGGCAGATTGAAATCTTGTTTAAAACGTGGAAGTCCTTTTTCCAGATTCATCATTGTAAATCCATTAAACAAGAACGATTAGAGTGTCATCTATACGGCCAACTTATTGCGATTCTATTATGTTCATCGACGATGTTTAAAATGAGAGAGCTTCTATTGCGTAAGAAACAAAAGGAATTGAGTGAATATAAAGCGATGTACATCATCAAGGATTACTTCTTACTGTTTTATCAAGCTTTACAAAAGAACACCCAAGAACTATCAAAGATCCTGAGCCGCCTGTTTGACCTCCTACAGAAAAACGGGCGAAAATCCCATCGATACAGGAAAAAAACGGTCTTTGATATATTGGGTGTTGTTTATAATTATATCACTTCGGCTCGTAAGATAGCATAATTTAAAAAAGCAACCCGTAAGGGTTTATTTGGTATGCCTATTTTTAATGATTTCCCTTCATACAGGACTATTTTTTATAAAACAACTCTTTTTCTCTCGTTATGATTCCCTTAACTTGATGGTGGTGTGGTGGTACCCCATATAGAAAGGTGGGGAGTAAGGTGGATCAAACAAAGTTAATAAAATGATGATAGCTCTTAATATGAATTTTTCATGGTTATTGGGTATATTGGCTGGTTTAAATATTATTTTTTTTCCGTATGCAGGGGAAGATTCTCTTTTCCAGGCTTGGGCTAAAATATGTCTTATTACATTTTTTCAATGAAGACGAACAAATAACAAGAACAAAATAGGTTATATAAGCATGGTATACATATGAGTGAAGACATTATTAAAAATGTCCTTGGAACAAAACCAAGAGCTAGACATAAAGAGCAATATATTAATAATTAAGATCAATGCTTTTCAAATCCTATTATACATAGGGAAATCTTAAGCTTCGAATTCACTTTCTAATAATTCCTTCTCTTATTCAAGAAAATAGCCCTTTTCTTGAATAATTAACGTGTTTGAGAGGTAAATTTAATCACACTCAAGCACACATAAATTTTAAACACTAAATTAATAAACTTTTTACTCAACTAGATTACCAAAAACCAGTGTTTTTGTAATGTCCCCCCATCGCCCTGTTACCCTTTGATTTTATTAAGATTAGCAGTTACCAAAAATAATTACCAAAAGTATTATCAAATACCTTTACAATAAGTGCCCCTCTAGTAAAATAAAAATATACAAGTTTATTGGAGGTTACAAATGATAATTGGTTATGCTCGGGTATCTACTATTGACCAAAATTTAGATCGGCAAATTGGTATGCTTAATGAATATGGTTGTGAAAAAATAGTTGAGGAGAAATTCACTGGTACAGTTAAAGATAGAAAAGGACTTCACCAACTTTTTGATGTCATCCGGAAAGGCGATACAGTTGTAGTGGAGAGCATCTCCCGTTTAGGACGTAAAACATTGGATATCCTCAACATTATTCAACAGTTAGAAGAGATGGGGGTGCAATTCATTTCTTTAAAAGAAAATATGGATACAAGAACCTCTACAGGCAAAGCCATGTTCCAAATGATGTGTGTCATTGCAGAATTAGAAAGAAACCTTATTGCTGAGAGAGTAAAGGAAGGACTTGAAGCAAGTAAAAGGCGTGGGAAAACATTAGGTAGACCCAAGTTGGATAAAGAAAAGCTTGCTGTTGCGCTAAGGATGTATGATAGTGAGGAATATTCCATAAAGGAGATTGTCTCGGCAACTGGAATATCACAAGGTTCCTTATACAGAGCAGTCAATAGAAGAAAGCTTGAAGAACTAAAAAAATAGGATTTTATTACTTCTCCAAAGTTACTTTGCGGTCTACAGCAGGAACCCTGTCACTAGGCCTATTAGAGATTACGGAGCAAAATTGTTTAAATATTAAGAAAGTAAAGGATCAGGTTCACCAATTTCGGGAATTGGGGATGAGCCTGGCACTCGATGATTTTGGCCACGGCTTCACGAATCTATCGCTCATCGAATTCCTGGAGCCTGATTATCTTAAACTAGACAAAATAATGCTTAGAAATATTCATAACAACAGAGGTTACCAGCTGCTGAATGGCATCCGGAAGCTTGCAGAAGAAGTTGGCATTACAATTATTGCGGAGGGGATCGAGACGAGGCAGCAGCGTGATATTGTACGAAGTTGTGGGATTGGCCTAGGTCAAGGATGGTATTACGGCCGACCGGCGGCATTGCCTGCACTATCCAAGCGCTAAATGAGGTGTAGCATGAGTAAAAAAGAATACCTGGTACAATCACCACGCCTAAGTGGCCCTTGTACTGTACGTCAATTAAAACCAGAATATAAAGTTATCAAAGAACGGGAGGTTCCAGCTTGTCCGGTGTGTGGTGACGATACTCATTATATTCTTACATGGGAGGAGGATAGAGGGCATTGCCAGTACTGTGGGTATAGAACAGACGCCTCCCCTACTCTGCTGCAGTAGATCGAGTGGAGAGCGATATCGAGATAGGGTATTTAGATCATAATCCAGAAGTATATTAATACTACGCAGAAAAATAATAAATAAATATTTCACGTATATAAGCGGATTATGCCATCTGATATGCTCTTGTATATGGGGTACGGAAACGATTCGGAAAATAAGGGGGCCACTATGGAAAATATTTATAGTGAGCCCCAGTCTATCATGTAGGGTTCCCGTCATAGTTTCCGGTAATTTCTACTTCCGCATCAAACAGTGCTTCGTCTTTTTCAGGATTATCGGGGTCAATATACGTTCTACACTTGGCATAAAGCCATATGTTCATTGGACGGTTATTGACGATTTCGACTTCATCAAAATCAAAGCCAGTATTTCTTCTTAAGTAATCTTCAATGATTTCCTGTAAGTCCTCCTCATTGATCTCCAATTTTCTTTCAATGAAACCTTCTTTGCTGTAGTACTTTATTGGATATACAGTACGTATTGCCATTAGTCCACCTTCTTTCAGTCCTATATCTCACAATTTTAACCTTATCATAAGTGCATTTCCTTCCTGTGTTCACTAACATAGGAATTTCTGTACAAAACATAAAATTATGTCTAAACGTACAGAGAATCAGTTAAATTGTGTCTAAAATGTGTCTAAGCGTACAATTTTGGACTTTTGGTGACGTGACCCCTAAAAGAACTCTGTCTAAATAATCATATGCCTGTAGGTATTTTTATTTATTTTTTCCCTTTCAAGGAGGAAAAAGGAAGTTACCTATTTAAATTAATATTTACAAAAAATATCGCCAGCCGATTTTTAAAATAACTTAATTTTTGGGAAGGAGATTATGAAGATATTATGTGGAAATGGAGAGTAATAAACACACTTTTACTGGCTCTTGGCGTGTATATTCTCTACAATGCTTATGATGTTTTATATGGTTTTTTCTATGGGGCTCGTGGAACTGGATTTATCTATAGGTTAGGATTTCCAATTTCTTTGAATGATAATTCTATATTAACATACGGTTTCTCTTTTACAGTAGCAGGCATCGCATTACTACTCACCCCTATTGCTATAAATAGGAAAAAAAAGAAGGTACTATAAAAAGATTCAGGGTGGCTATATAACCACCCTGAATCTTTTTACATCATATAAATTTTATCTGTAAACTGTACCACCGACATTCATAAGAGCTGAGGTATTAGCTGTAAGTCTAATCTGATAACCTGAATCATTGGGGATACCAGGAAAATTATGTCCTTGACGATTACCATCTGAATAGTTACCTGATAAATTCCAATTCGTACTAAACTCGGAATCTCCAAAAAATCCCTTTTTTACGACGCGATAAGTAATATCAGCACTGGCAGCATTCTGACTTTGTTGCCAAGCATATAACTGAGCACGCTCCTCACTCACTGTGAATTTATCACTATACACTGGGCTGTATGATCTAGAATTCACACTCGTAAAACTATATCTCACTAGAGGAACTGCCTCTGCGGCTAAAACAAAATTATCAGTAGATGGAGAGTCAGTAACAGACGAAAGATTTTGAGAAGCGACATTTCTAGTTTCTAAAGATTTATCAATAGACACCGAGCCATCAACAAATAATTTCCACTCACCCTTCTCCTCTATAAGTGGAAGAGAAATATTGTATTTTTCTCCTTTCTCTTCGATTTGAATATTTGCTTGAAGTGTATTATTTGTATTTTCAATTGAAATCAATTTAATTTTGGATTTATCTTTTTTATGTTGATCTATGTATTCAACGTAGTTGCTTTGGATACTAACCCCATTGTTGTCACGTGTATCTTTTACATGTTTCACAGCCTCATTTACATCACCTGACTCAAAAGCATCAATAAATGCTTGTACACTTTGTTTTGCTACTTCTATATTTGTTGTAGCTGAAGCAGCGTAAACTTGAGGAATTCCCACTGAACCAACAACTAAAGTACTCAGTAACGATAGACTAATAACTCCACTCTTAATAATATTTCCCATTACCAAATGCCTCCTGTTTTTGTAATTTTTTAAATCCATTCTATAATTTTACTATAGTTTCTATAAAAAGGATGGTATTTTGGTATTAAATGTAACATTTTAATTATAATCCATAATTACCAATTTAAGTATAAATGTAACACTAAAATCACCAATTTTAACAACAATCTGATTATTGTCAACTTTCTTCGGTAAATAGACTAGCTATAAAACTACAAGGGGTCTCAACAGCGAAACGCGAAAACTGTACGCTAAGCCCAAATCCCTTGATATAACAGTAAAGTTCTAAAAACGGACGTTTACGGTACCTGAACAATCGACATATAAAAGTACCTAAAACCTACTGAATTTCAGTTCCAAAACTCAGTACCAAAAACAAAGTACTGTTATTTTTAATAGTAATCCTTTTGGGGAAACCCTTAGCGTACAAAATTCGCGTTTTGTTGGCGAGAGCCCTTGAAGGGTGTTTTTGCCCATTCCCCCGAAAAGGTGGAATAAGGAGTACTTCACTGAAAGATTAGGGAAGTACTCCTTAAACATTGCTTACTCTGTTTTTGATATTATGTTTAATTGGGCTAATTCTTGAATGATTGTATCCATATTTCGTTTCCAAAGGTATACTGATTTTAATAAACGTTTGTAAAGTGATTTTCATACATTTTCAAACGCATGAATTAGCTTGTATCAGACAGATTTTAAAAGTACACCTTTATAAACAAAAAAAGATCCTAAGAATTGAGTGTTGAATAGCAATAAAGTTGTTCCGCAAACGGGCCATATTGTTGAGGAGTTATGTTAAAATTTTAATAAGTAATTATCTAAGGAGGGAAAAAATGAGTAATACTGAGGTATTGAACAGTAATGCAACTAATGGCAAAGCTATTGCTTCTTTGACTTTAGGGATTTTGTCAATTGTGATACCTTCTTTTGCTTTTTCTATTCTGGGGATCGTGTCAATTGCAATGCCTATTGCTGTGTTAGTTGCAAGTGTTATCGGGATTATATTTTCAAGAAAAGCGAAAAAGGAAATTGTTGAAACAAACGAAGGCGGTAGGGGATTAGCAACTTTGGGTTTATATTTTAGTGTTGCAGCGATTGTTATTCAAATAATCATTGCGCTGGATCTTCTGATTATCAGTAAATTCACTATCATCTAAGTGCAAATAGCTGCTATTCAATTTTTGTTCATTAATTGGGCGCTTTTCTTTAATAAGGAAGCGCCCATTCTCTATTTAAAGGGAATTTGTTTTTCGGAAAATCCCTTAATCCACCTTTTCGGGGGGATGGGCAAAAACACCCAAGATATAAATACGTTTCAGCTACTTTACAATGCGCCAACCTCGTGTTTTTTATCAAGTTCCTATATTTTATGTAAACGTATAATAATTTTAAAATTAAGGGGTAATAAACATATATCAAGGGAAACATGTAGATATACAAACTCCCCGTTAACTGATATAATATCCCTAAGAAGAAAGGAGTGATTTTCTATGATTAAAAATCATAAGAAAGTCGCAGATAAACAAGGGCTCGAAAACGAAGAGACAAAAACACCAGGAGTATTAGTTGGCCCAGCATTTGATTTCTTGTTCGAAGGGGAAAATAACGAATATGAGCGGGAGTACGAAGACTACATTTGAACCTGGTTTTGAGCCTAAGGATCTTCTCAAACAAGGGCATGTATGGGTTGCTCCAGTATGGAATCATACAGAGGGAAAATATACACCACGCCCTATTGTAGTTGTCGGAAACGACAAAGCCAATGATAAAATCGGACTCATCATAAATTTTGTTACAAAACAAGGTGCTAGAAATGAATTTGATGTGCCGATTAATCACTGGAAAGAGGCTGGATTAAACTGTCCTTCTTGGGTAAGAACTGCTAAACCAACAACAATCTTAAAGTCAGACTTACGACTTGATCCAGTTAATCGTGATGGTATAGTAAAACCCAAAGGCTACATAGGAAAACTTCACAATGATGATTTACAAGATGTACTTACAGCATGTAGAGACATCTTTTAACGCCAGAAGAAGTCTAGTCAAGACTTCTTTTTTATTTTTTCCTGATTTTATCATTTTTTCTTGAAAGCAGTTCTAAAATCCGATGTATCTTCATATGCTGTAGCGCAAAGCGCCAGCAAGCGTGAGCGCAACAGCTTCATGGAGAACAGTCTGCCCTTCTTCCAAAACTGGAGGAAGGGCTTTATTGTGCCTAAAAATGACATGATATGTAATGGCATCACATACTCCAGAAATCTTCAGCTCTTACATTTTTATCGATAGCACGTACTGCAGTCAGTATCTTCTTTATCGTTGTTCCGGTCGGTACATAATCCGGATCAGAGGCTATTTTCCCCACAGTATTTCGATTTACTCCAGACTTAGCTGATACCCACTGCTGGCTAATCCCTCGTTTATCAATCCATTTTCCGAATTTACTTCTTTTTTTTCCAAGGCCAAACATCTAAATCCCTCCTTAGTACCTAGCCTGCCCAATTTGCAAAGAAAAATTATCATTTCATCTAAAAAAAATTTGCATTTTGGACAATCTGTACTCCATATACCTTAACTATCAAGTGACATGACACTGCATCAGATGACATGTTAAGGAGGGATATCATGGCCACAATGAAAAATAAGCCGGTTAGTTTCAACATTGAAAATACAGCGGAGCGTCAGCTGCTCGAACATGCAAATACTAAAGATAACTTTTCTCGTTATATCAAGAAATTAATGCGTGAAGATATGAATCGACAACGTGCAATCAGCACAACATCACAGGGCGGATTGAAAATTACAGTGAAATAAGGGAGGACTAAATTATGATCGTAAAAATAAATGGAATGGCGTTATCTATGAGAGATATACCAACTACATTGCCCCAACCCATCCCGGTCACCGGCTTTAAGATTAACCCTAACTTGAAACGCATGGCGCTTACCCTTTGGTCTTTTAGCGGCATACTTCTTACTGGAGGTCACGCATCAGCTGCCGGTATGGATTCTGTACTAAAAGTATGGAACGCTTTCTCTCCTTTCTTTGGAACCGTACAAGGATTTGCTATGGTCACAGGCACAATCGGGATACTAGCTGGACTTATCATTCTTGGATTTAAGCGTCACTTTGGAAAAATGACTATCTTCACATCAGGTATAATTATTATCGGAACGGCCCTCGTACCAGCCATGGTCCTACTCATTTTTTTCCTTGGCACAATCATGAACGACGCGATTGCTGAAGCTATAAATGGCATTTCAGCAACTCCTGCGGGGGTGCGAAAATAATGATTGTCGGAAAAAGTCTTCCAGATGGAAAATATACACTACGCGTCCAGATTAGCCCACAGGAGCCTTTTGAACAAAAACAAGAGTTAGACCGTCCGATTCTCCCATCATCTAAAATTAAGCCGATTGTGGACGTTACAGCAGTATCTAAATCAGAGCACGCACCTACTTCCCCCACATCGCCCTATCGAACCTTTCAAATAATCCCACACACGAGCGTTAAAAACGAGCGAGTGGACCAGTTTGCAGATGTAATAGCAGGAAGCTTCCAGCAACTTTTTTCCCGATTTCGTGGATGGCAGCTGCGTGATCCGGATCGTATTTTTCACGAAACCGTGCTCACTGCTACCTCATACGAGACATTCATCACTACAAATACGGAGTATTTTGATACAGTTCAGCAGCATGCTCAAATGATCTGGAAACATGTTACCCTTCAAGACAAGGACGTTCATTTTCCCACTGCAGCAAACGGAAACCTGGTAGCTTATGATATGAGACTCAAATATCCTTCTTTTCTCTCACTCCGTACAGACCGGAGGCTACAGGAAATTCCTCTTCCGGAAATTTTAGAAATTGCACGGGCCATGCAAGATAGCGATCAATGTATCATTCAGTTCGGATTCCAGGCAGCTGAAAATGTGTGGACCAAGGAAACATCACGCGCTCGTAGAGATTTCGAACGGCGACCACCCTACGAATGGCGAGGCCGATACTACAGCCAGGCAACAGAAATGAAACCAGGCTACTTCGGCTTTGAATTTGTCCTGCGTATCCTGGTTGTCTCAGATGATTACCGGCGTCGACAACGAATCGCACGCGGTATTCTCCTGGCTCTCAAGCAATTGAAGCAAGATAACGAGCTGGTCGAGAAGAGAGTACCCCGGTACCGGTTACGGCGATGGATAGAGGACATGGCAAAACGTAAGCTGCGATCTCCCCTACTCTTTGGGGAACCGGGCATTTTAACATCACCTGAAATCGCCCATTTTATTAAGCTGCCCCAACGATCGCTTCAAGAGCAAGCGAATATTATCACGACGATTAATAGCCGGGAGGTATCCATACCGACAGAATTGACACAAGAAAACGTCCCTGGTGTACGCCTCGGCTGGGTCACAGAACGGGGCGCTAGGAAGCTGGCACGTATTCCCCTGGACGCCTATGAAGGCGTTTCTCAAAAGTCCGTGTATGACGCCCTATGTACGGCAACATTCGCCCAGGGCATGCAAGGAAGTGGGAAATCCGAAGGCTTCGGCGTCAATTGGGCATACGATATGATTATGTCTGGTTTTTCCTCCATCCTTATCGATACGGCTGACGGCCAGGTACTGCGTAATTTTGTTAATAGTTTACCAGTGGACTATCCGGAGGAAAAATTACACCTCCTGAACCTTGATAATAAAGCCTGGCCACTTGCACTCGGTTGGGATTGTGTGTATGGACGTTCCTTTACTGGAGCAAATGAGGATGAAGAATTGGCAGCGCTTGAGATCTCCGAAAAAATTACTTCCCGTTTTATCGGGTTTATCAATAGCTTGAGTAAAACCGGGGAATTCACAGACCGAATGAAACAATATGTAATCTCTTGCATGCGTGCGATTACGACACATCAAGATTGGTCTTTCCTGGACCTTGAGCTTGCCCTCACCTCCCCTGGATACCGTGAGGAACTACTTACCCGGAAAGAGGTTCGTAACATGCCGGATGTACTCCGAGATTTACGACAACTACAAAGCAAAGCAGCTGAAGGGAAAGACAGCAGCATCATCGATCCCATTCTTTCTCGCTTGCGTATCCTTTCTTCCACACAGTTCATGGCCAATCTCTTTTACCAAGAGCCAAAACGGGACACAACCGGAAAACCTATGCTCAATCTTAGGCACATAATGGATAATCCAGAAGGTGGTTATGGGCATGTTGTGTGCATTTTGGCCAGTCATGATGCCTGGCAAGAGAACCAGGCAACCATTCTCTCATTCTTCGAGGACAAAATTAACTTTAACGCTTTTTCTCGCATTGATACAGACCAGGCAAACAGGAAACCTGTACTAAAATGGATTGATGAACCCCACAAGGTTATCCGGGCTATCGAGGGAAAATTGGCTGGTACGTCTGTTGAGTTCCGTAAATATCGGGTAAAGAACCTCTTCACCGGTCACTCAATCGATCAAATGGGCGCAGCAGCTGATGCGCTCCTGGATGGTGGCGCACAAATCACCAGTTTTAAGACAAAACGCCTTAGTGAACTTTCCCGGTTCGCTCACGTATTCACTCCCTACGAGGATGCAAAGGAGCTATACGATTCCTTACCGGAAAAATGGAGAGCTATCAATTCAGTGCGACTGCCTAGTGGAAAAACGTGTCCGGCGTTTATTGCCGATATGGTTCCCCCTCCCCCATTCGTAAAGGACCGATCTCATGTATGGCAACAATGTGCAAAACGATACGGTCGATACTGGAAGGACGTCCGAGACACCATCCATCGAAAACGAACTTTCTATCAATTTCGAGACCACGAATGGAAACTAGCAAAAGATGAAGCTGCACGAACAGCAAAAAACAAAGAACGAAAAGAAAAAAAGGAAGGTGCATAATCTGCCCTTCCTTCATCAACCCCAAAATTTCCACCACTTCTTTTTGCTGTTCTCGGACTCTTCTGCAGCAGCTATTTGTAACTGCCGTGTTTCTTGAATTTCCCTCGCTAAATTAACGAGATTCCTATCCCTTATTTCGTCCCGTTCACGATTTCTAATTTCTTGTTCATCTAGACGTTTTATCAATTCTTGATTCAACTGAACCAAATCGTGAATTACTGCTCCTTGTTCTGTCACTGCTTCTTTTAGTTCAGACAATTCTTTTAGATAGCGAATATCAGAGCGTGTTTCTTGCTTCTTTTCATCGATAGCGACTATCGCTCTCTCCCCTTCAACCTCGCTATCGATTTTACGTTTATAGCTTGCAGTTACTGCTTTTGCTGCATCTATCAAGCTCATCTTGTTAGATAGATACTCTTTCATCTTGCGGAGAGCGATAGCGTCATGTTCGGTAAACGCTCGCTTATCGCTATCATCTTTCAAGAAAATATAACCTTGTTTCTCTAATTCACGGGACCACTTGTTTAATGTACTTTTTCCAATACCTAAGTGTGAAGAGAGTTCATGTGTCCAAAATGATTTTTCAATTCGCAATGCATCGCTATCATTATCGCTTTTCATATCGCTTCTCCTTTCGCTTTCACCTCGCTATCCTAAAATTTCGCCATTCATTCATAAAACCCTCTACACAAAACAATTTGTCTTGTTTTTTTCTAAATAAAAATTAATATAGAAGAATTTATATTTTTTCATTGCGCACTCATTACACAACGTGTTATATTATGGGTGTGTAACCAGTGTGTAACTAAATAAGGGAGGGTTTATATAAAATGAAAGAGCAGATGCTATATGATGTAGTTGTGTTAGATACAGGGAATGGTAATGGAAAACCATATTCACGTTATGTAAAAGGGGAGGCCATTCCTGCAGTGCTTGGCCGTTATAAGGAGACAAAGCAACAGGGGAAGGGGATTCGTGCTGCTGGAACCCAAGAGAAAGACTTAACAGTCTATCAAGTCGAGACAGATGAACAGCTTTGGACAATTGGTGCTGATGTTTATAATAATCGCCTTAAACCTGTACAAATCTTTTCAAGAGACGGCAAACAACGCTATACACAACCAATGTTTAAAACGTATGCAAAAATTCTTTTAGCTAAAGCCATGGGTTCTAAACGTCCAATTACAAACAGTGTATTTTTAATTACAACTACAACAGCTCGTGACTTTCAAAGTCAAAGCATCCATGAAACACTCAAAAAATTCTTTGAAGATGCTCACAAAGTAAAAGTAAATAACGAAACACTAATTATTCCGGTTCAACACTATGAAGCAATGAGTGAAACAGAAGCCGTGATTTATGATCTTTTACTTGATGAAAATGGTGGCTACGCTGACATATCTGTACTTGAACAAGACATCTTAATCATTAATGTCGGGAATGGAACAACTGACCTTGCACATTTCAGAGGGCTAGACTACATAAATGATATTCTTACTCCAACAATTGAGACAGCATACAATGAGGTCATTGAACGTTTGGCTGAAATTGCTAGTGATAAATTGGAACGTGAAATTAAACCGGAAGATATTCGTAGCCAACTTGATTTACAACACGATAAAGAAAACAAAACTTTTAATTTCTACGGTGATAAAATAGAAGAATTTGATCAGATATATAAACAAGTGGTAGATGAAGTATTTGCCGTTTTGATTGCTGAAATTAACTTGGCTGTTCCTGATACGGGTCGTTATCATCGAATTGCTGTAGTGGGTGGTGGGGCAGAAGAATTTGTTTGGAAAAAACACTTCGAAGCATGGAATAACAAAAAGGTACAAATTCCAAACAAACCTACAATTGCCCCAGCGCGTGGAGCATATAAATGGGGCGTGGCAGAAGTTAAAGCTTTAACTGAAGAAGCTGCTGCTGCAAAGGAATGATAAATAGTGAGTACAAAACGTATACAGTTGCTTCCTGATCCTGAAATCGAAAAATGGTGGACTGACCATGCCAAGGATTTAAAACGCCAGGAAAAACTTCGTGATGCAGTAAAAATCGGGTTACAAGTCATAGAAGGGGAGAAGGGGATTGTCTCTATCGAAAAACAACAACTGTATGAAGCAATCGAAACCCTTCTTCGTCAAGGCATCATTACTCAGGAGCCAAAGAAAGAGCCAGAACAGCAGCCAAGGGAAGAAGCTCAAAAGGTGGATATCAATTTATTACGTCGTAGTAGAAGCTCTATAAAGCAAACAATAAAGAAGCAACTATAAATTGTCTAGCACAAATAATCATTAATTGGCCCGTTAGGGCTTTTTCTTTTGGCTAAAATTCCGATATATTAATATGTACAAATAGTACAATATAATACTTAAAGTATAGACAATATTACAAGATCGATATAATATATAACTATATAAACCTCAGGAAGGATGAGAGAATTGAGTTTTTTCGAAAGATTAAAAATGATAAGAGAAAAATTTGGAGTTAGTAGAGATGATTTAGCTACACATCTAGGTCTTTCTTATTCTACGATTTCAAAATACGAAGATGGTACAAGAACACCTGACATAGATAATTTAGAAAAAATCGCTGACTATTTCGGAATTTCAGTAGAGTATCTTTTAGGAAAATCAGAAGTACAACAAATTACGTCTCCTGATAGTATTTTTTCCGAAATGAAAAACCTTGTAGATCGTTTTGTATCTGTATTTGAAAATCACAAAATAAGTATTACTCAAATAGCCAATGTTATTGATCCTAAATTCAATATGAGAATTTCTGATTTTAAAGATTATAGTTCTATTTTGAAAAAACTGGACGCTGAACTCTTAACTTGGACAAGCGACACTTTTGGAGTAAGTGAGAAATGGTTATATGGGGTAGACAGTTATATTTATAAGGAATATGACTTTTATAAACATATACATTCTTTTATTAAACTAATTGTCGAACTGAAAAAAGTTGACCGTTATGTAACTGTTGTTTTCTTGAAATCAGGAATGCTTCAGCCAGATAAAGAGCATGATCAATACATCGTCATGGTTATAAAATATAAAAAAGATACAAATGGTCACCGTACACAATGTTATCTTCCTATAGCAACAACCTGGGACTGGAGTCATTGGAGAAGCAGGTACCAAGCAAAATCAATTATGTTTATTTGCAATAAACTAAAGGTACAAATGGATGGATATGATATTAATGAAAGTGATAGACAAAAAATTAGAAACCTAAAAGTTTTCCCTCAAACAATATTAAACAAAATTAATTCAGGATATACTTGGTATCCTGAATGCTATATTTCTGTTGAGGGATTTACACCTTTAGAACAGGAAGAACTAGATTCAGTTATCCAGTATATTAAAGATGAAAACTATATGGTTTATCTTGAAGACGAACTTAAACGTATTAATAAAGAATTTAAAAATGAAAGTAATAACAAACATAATATAGATAATCTTTAGCTTTTTGTTATTCCTCCATCAAATATAGCTGAACCGCAGCTGCAGCTGCGGTCCAATACATAGTTTAGATACTATTCTTAAATGCCTCATAGCCTTGAGGTATTTTTTGTATATACTGTTGCATTGTTGAGTAGTCTGGAATAGCTTGTGGATGAAACTGACGAATTTGCCAGTATATCTGCTTAAATACATATAAAGATAGCAAGTGAAGCTCATTTACTGATATTTTTTGTTGTCCACCCTTTAAAAAGCTGAGTTGAATTTCACCCTGACAAAGACGAGCATTTTCATAGTAGTTCACTGTCTTTCGTTCCTCACCAGATAAGTACTCCAGGAATTCTTTAGCCTCACTTACATCTGACTCAAATGTTGCTGCCTCGGCTGGCATCTTTAAATTCTTATACACCAAGAGATATTCAATAACTTTTTCAATTGTAATTGCCTCCTGAAACATGGCTAATTGCTTTACAATCTTGTCCAGTAACAGAATTCCTAACGTATGAACATCTGCACGTTTGTTAATTGTGGTTCCATCTCTTTTTAATGTATTTATCATTTCATGCATAAAGATTTCGTAATTAGTTATATTACAAGCTATTGAAGATGATTTTGTTTTGCGCTGTTGTCGATCTTCTTTTTCAGCAAGAAAAATCTCCCCTCCAAGCTTTTCCTGAACCTCGATAATCTGATCTCGTGAAACTTGTACTTCATTCATTTTACCTTTTAACAAATTGATTAAGTTAGTATCCACTTGTTTCACCTGCCTTTTGCTTTACAAGTCGTTGTACTTGACTGATTGTATATCGAGACGAAAGCATGGACGCTTCAGAAGCCATATCTTGAATAATTTCTTCGATATCTATGATTTGATTACGAAAATAGTAAATTATATCCTTCCATGCATTCTGTGAGATTTTCATTTGAAGTGGACCGGATTTATTTTCAACTTGCGCGATTATATACTCAATTAAATCTGTATCGGATAACTTAGATATCTGAGCAAATGTCAGCTCCTTAGTTGTCTCCTTAACCTGTAAAATACCAGGCTCTAGTTCTTTTAATACTTCAATCGTGAGAGTAGGGTAGCGAACATTTTCAATCTCAATATAGTCTACCCTTGAATTATCATTTACATGCCATTCACGTAGCATACGAAACGCCGCTGAAAGTTTTTGAAATATCGCACGTGGAATACCATCTGTTAAAGTGAAAAGTAAATCAATAACGTCATCCGGAATAAGATTGGCCATGTCATGTATCTTTGACGCTACAGATAAACGAAATCGAATCATTTCTCCAGTTTCTTTCCTATCAAGTGGACGAAGTAGAAAGTGCTCATTCAAACGGGATTTAATCGCATCATCTGCATTCATTTTTTCCATCAAGTCAGTTGTACCGATAAAGACAATCGTCAAAACATGCTTCAACATTGTCTCATTAATGCCTGTCATTAAACGAATTGAGCGAATAATATTTAAGTCAAGTCCTTGGGCCTCATCGATGAATAAGATAAGCACTCGATTTCTTCTAGATAGATTAACCATGGCTTCATTCCAAAGATTATGTACCCGTTCCTTATGATGTGGGTTATGGTAAACATCCAAGTTTTCTAGTAGCGGCTTCAACTCTGGATTTAATTGCTGCAACATAAATTTCTTAATCATAGGTACGTTTACTTGTTCGCCAGCTTGGCCATACGTAGTGTTCTGAAACCTCATCGTCTGATATACCGGTACCATAGAAATTTGTTCTTCAGTGTATCCTTCTTCACGCATAAGACGACGAAACTCTTCCTGCTGTGCAATAAAACGATTCGCAAAGACGTTATATGTAAAAGTTTTTCCAACGCCAGCCAGCCCTGTTACAGCATAGATATAGGCAGCCTCATGAATAATATAGGAATGAAGCTTATTAATCAGTTCTTTATGATTTGGAGATTCATAAAAGTATTTTGCATCAATATTATCAGCGACCTGGAACGGCGACTCTTTCAGCCCAAATATGGACCAAAACGGATCTTCCTTATGCTTTTGTAGCATCTTTTCTTTCAAGTCATCAATGATACTACGACCTTCCAAATGATACACCTCCTTACATCTTTCTTTCATTATACATAAAACAAACATCTATAAACCACTAAAACGATAAAACTAAAAAACAAAAAACCTAAAAACTTACGTTTTTCAGCAGATATTAGAGATATCGTCCTTTTCTACAAAACAGGATGGTATAGTGATAAGTAGTTTAACGTATAGGAGGTGAGAGAGGTTGATTCATCGTGATTTCTGTAATCCAGCTTACACAAAAGAATATAGCACGCTGCGTATGCAGTTTCACTTCTTACTATCCCGTTATAGTTGTCGGGATGGTCTTATACCTCTTTCCCTCAACGACATAGCAGAGAAGCTTTCCTGTTCCTTACAGAGTATCTATAAATTTGTTCAGAAAGGTCTACGAGAGAAGAGTCTAGCATTTTATAACAATCAATTATATTTATTGCGTCGCGTAAACCATGAAAATTACACAGAAGGGTACGTGAAACACTTCCCGTTCCTGGAGTCGGAAGGCTTCCAAAACATGAGTCTGCATGCGCAACGTTTTGTTTTATATGCCCTTTGGAGTGGCGTACATACAGGGCATCACCTGAAGCGTGCGCTTTCGGACCTGTATCATTCTACAAAAAAACAGCAAGGGAAACTAAATATCTATACCAAAAAAGAGTTAAAAGCGGCACTGGAGGAGGCAGCGGCGTTCTTAAGGTTGGAAATTACTACAGTGCGTGGTATTGAGAAAGTTACCGTGCATGGGCTACGGGAGGAGTATGCCCATCAATCGGCACTTGAAAACGTAGGGGAGTATGAATGGCTGGATGAGCAGCTGGTGAAGCTCGATGCTGAAGATCTGGTACCAAAAACAGCACGCCGGGATCTGCTTAAAATGAAAAGCGAGTATATCAACCGGTTTGCTGAAGCGGGCAAAAAAATGTTTGTCCAAGCACTTCAGAAATTGGCCAACTCTCACAAACTTCTACATAAAGAACTAACAAAAGAAGGAGAGATCGGCCGATACTTCCGTAGTATTCTAGAGGAGCTGGCAGAAAAGGCGTTACCGTTTCTTCAGAAGCAGCTTGTGGCGGCCAAAAATGCCCTGTCAACGACACAGTTCCTGCCGATGAAACAAGATACTCCAGAAGCTTCTACAGCCGAGCAGTGGGCTTCCTGGTTCCGTAGAAGGGTAGAGCAGTTACAACAAGCGATCGGATGGATCACACATAAGCAAAAACAACCGGCTGTCTTGTCTGGCGCAGGCCAAGCCCTACCGGCTATAGACAAATTTCCTTTCTATAATTGGCTAGAAGCCGAGGATGAGGAAGAATAATCGAATCATACATAATCCAATTTTATACTTACCCCTGGCAACCGACGGATTTCCTATGAAATCGGCCGGTTTTTGACGTGCTGTTTTTTATAGAGAGGATACGGCAGCCATCGAGTACATCCAGAATAGAAGTGAAGAACCAGGATGACTCTATGATAAGCTCCACAATTAATCAAAAACCAAATGGAAAATTAACCTATTTTACCTTTTATAGTCATTATTTTTCTGTGGATTCTAGGTAAGTATCATGTGGATTTAAATTTTAATGATATAAAAACTAGATGGCTGTATGTGATTTCTGGATTTCTTGATTCGTTTTCTTCTCGCTAAGAAGTTCAAAGTCTTGAGGCCCAAGGGATTGCGGCGCTTGTTGAATTTCCTAATGGGTTTTAAAGAACTGGGGTTAAAGAATGGGAGATTATTATAAGTCTATTATTTTAAAACTCTTTTTATACATAAAAAAAGTCATGTAAATTTACATGACTCATATAACACAAAATTTTCGCCACATACTTTGCACATCGAATTGCTTTTCATCCGTGACCTGGGCTACATGATCTGTATCTCGAAAGTAAATTTTATTCCCCTCAATATAATGGATTTTTTTAACATTTACAAGAAATGCACGATGAGAGTAAAAGAAACTTGTATGTTGTAAATATTTTTCATATAGTTTCAAAGGTATTTTTGTTTCCAGTATGCCATTGAGCGTATGAACCTTTACAATTCCAGATACTGCTTCAAAAAAGAGGATGTCACTCGGCATCAACATACTGATTTCTTGATTATGGATAGGAACATATAGGCCACCATTTTGGATAAAGTGTGAATAAGATAAGTGACCATGGATTTTCTGAAAAGCTTGTTCAATGCGATAGGGTGTATACGGCTTCTCTACCACATCAAGAATACCTAAATCATATGCACGATTTGCATCCAGTTTATAAGCTGTAATGAGTACGGCTGGAAGTGCATGTCCTCTTTGTTGAAGAATCATATATGCATCCAATCCAGTCATTCGCTTATCTAACATATAATCTATGAAAAGGGCAGAAATTTCCGGATTGGACAGAACCGTCTCAATAAGTTCCTCCCCGTTTGTGACCATTTCGATTGAATTGACAAACTCATGATTTCGGAACATGTCTGCCAAAATTTCGCGTTGATATATATCGTCTTCACATATGAGGATGTTCATCGAAAAATCACTGCACCTTTCCATAGGGACCTCCTATCTCAGTTCTTCAGGTGCTGCTGGCGCATAGAAAAATGAAAGTGAATATGGTGTGACGATGAAAGTGGCCAGTACAGTCAACGAAGAAGCGATGGAATAAAAGAATTTAGTCATGATGTTCACCTCCTCTCAAGCAAACGGTTTATTGTATGGATCATCGAAACTCCCCAGGGAGTAACCGTCAGTGACTGGAGGAAAAGACCAAACGAAAAAGTATTACTATTTTGACTATACGTAAGGAAAAATCCGAATGTAATACAAAAAAGTGCTAGATATTGATATTTATTCCGATATTGTAACGCTCTTGAGGATTGATAAGGCTCTAGGTAGTAGGGTTTCCATATCAATATTACTAAACAAACAACTAAACAAACATATGCCATTACCTTGGTAACAGTGACAAAACTTGCACCTACAAAAAAAACGATTGATACAATTGCACAGCTCCATCCTGTGCCTAAATGTGCGCCCCCTGTAAATAATCGTAGGAGACCAAACGCTAGAGCTAGGGTTAAAACCGTTGTTTCTTTTTCCAAGAGTGCAGACACAAGGAAGAGGAGCATAAATGTGACAAAGGTATTTAGAATCCCCTCTAAGGCAAATTTTAATACAGCAACAGAGGAAGGGTGTCCTGATTTCTGTTTAATCACAATGGCCATCTTTTCAGCTATTTTCTCCATGTCTTATACCTCTCAGCTATTTTTTCCATGCTCATATCTCGGAAATGTAATTGTTACTTTTGTGTGCTTAACTGTCTCATTTCTAGAGATGGATATCTTTCCTCCATACGTTTGGATGTTTGGAGATAACGTAGGTTCATATAGCATGTCACAGTGTACTTCAAAGTTAATTTCTGTACTTGTTGATCTGATAGAAAAGATAAGAGTTTTCACATCTTCTTGTTTTAAAGCATCGACAGTAGAATTAAGCAGCTCCTTCAATATCCGGATTAATTGATAGGCACTAATAGATGATGGGGTGTAATAATGACCTTCACATTTAATTAACAGCGCAATTCCAAACGACTGAATGATGTGTCGTTCTTTTTGTAAAAATGCTTGTAAAATAGGCTCGTGAACCTCGATCGATGACTGAATAAATGTGCGTTCTGCTAGTAAATGTTCGAGATAGGTAAGGATAGTTTCTTTACTCTGAAACATTGTCAATTGTCTGATTGTCTCCATTTGGGAACGGAAGTCTTTTGTAATTGAAATAATCTCATCGTTATGGCTACGTATGTTTTCCAACACCATTTTGTCCTCTTCTAGCTTTTCTTGTTTCTGCATGATTTTCACATTACGCAAAATCAAAAAAAACATGAGAAACAGACCAATAACACCTAAGAAAATAACCGGATAGACGTATACTTTATCGTCCGGGAGAAAGAAGACCGTAATGGTTTGACACATCATGATGAGTCCAGCGAGCGAAAAAGCAGCCATTAGATTTTGTGTTTGTTTACCGAGTGGCGTCTTTCCACTTGGAATGTTTAGCTGCAAGTTTTTACGGTACACCAGGAAGCTACATATCAACATAATTACGGAAGTAAACGCTGGAATCATGAGTTGGTATAGTGGGGTAGCCACTACAGCAGAAACGGACTGTTTTGAAATAAACATAAGTGTACCAACCATCAGCGCCATGATTGTCGTGTGTAAGATATAGCCGGTTGCTGCGATCATAATTGCGGTTATGTAGTTTCGAGTATACAAATAGAGAACGAGTAAAACAAAAATGACGAGTACAAATACAGAATAGGAATTATTCAGGAACATACGAACAACAAATGAGACAAGAACAATAGAAAAAGCGACTCCAATTATATGAAAAATTCTTCCTCCAATAGGGAACCGGAACAGAACCAGTGGAAAGATCAAAAACGAGATTTCTTCAATAAAAAATAGTAAGGCGTGTACAAATATTAGGTCCATTTGTCCATACGAAACCGTTCTCAATGAAAGTTTCGATATCTCCTTTTCGTAATTTTTGGCATCTCTTATGAAAAATGTAATGGTTCTATCAGAAAATATCAACTTATGTGAGGAGGCGATAAAAACGATGCAAAAACTGAATAGGGATTCATTGCGGATGAAAAAGTGAGGTATATCAAGGGAAAGAAAATATGAATCACTATTCATAATGGATGAACAAGTGTTCACACTCGATGAAAAATGTTTGACGGTATTTGGAAATGAGAGGTACATTAGACTTACACTTACATAATATAGTAATTCACAGGGGGAGAAGAGGTTTAATAGATTTAATATTATTCAGGATATGTAGACTATAATGTTATGTATCTAATTGCTCATGTCATTGACAAAAATAAGGGAAGTAGCTTAAAATTTTTTCGGAACCTATGTTCCTGTTTTGTTCTCTTTGGAAATTTTCAAAAATAGCAATTCATTAACACCTCCCTCTGCTTATTAAGTTAAGAGGTTAATTACCTCATAAGCTGATAGTAGAGGAGCTGAAAAAATTAGATAAGTTTAAATTCGTGGTTTGGAGTTTTTTCTGATAATAATGTTTACTGTTTTTTTATAAATAGATTGAATGACAGAATCAAAGTAAAGCCTATTTAAGCTGTTCAATAAATTCATTAAATTTGTTAATTAATTCATTGAGCTTCTTTAAATCTTTAGCATTTAGTTTTTTTGAAATTAATATTAACTTCATTATTTCAGGAGATAATTCATTTTGAGAGGAAAATTCTTCATCATCTAATAAAGTTACTATATTAATTTCAAGTGCATTACATAATCGTTCGAGGGTTGCCAAAGTAGGAGAAGTCTTATTAAGTTCAATACGACTGATAGTAGACTGACTAATGCCTGATAATAGTTCCAAATCTTCTCCTGATAAGCCCTTATGAATTCGTATTTGTTTCAGTCGATTTCCAATATCCATATTCACCTTCAACTAATTATCCATTTTTGGATATCATTCTATCATGCAAGAGTATGGTTGATTTTGATTATGAATATAAGGGTTAAAAAACGTTTGATTTTTATTCATTTTTGAGTAAAATATAAATAAAGCGAGGTGATACCATTGATTGGAAAAAGAATTAGAGGATTACGTGAACAAAAAAATTGGTCACAAAAAGAGCTGGAGTCAAGATCAGGGGTACCTCAAACAACAATCAGTAGACTAGAAAATGACAACAGCAAAAATGGGGCTTCTCTAAATCATCTTCAAAAGCTTGCTGAAGCTTTTGGTATAGCATTACATGAATTACTCGAAGATGAAGAGGAACCGAAAATTGCTTGAAAGTATTGATAATAAAAAGAACCCACCAGTTTTGGCGAACTGATGGGTTCAGGGGTCAGATATACTGACAACAATCCTATCCTCAGTATATTTGTTCCCCACCTATAAAATCAATAGAAATCAAGCTATTTCACCACTTTTTACAACCATTCACCTATGAACCTTCACCTAGATTATTTCTATATTCCCTATCTATTAAAAAATGAATAAGGAGTAGTATGTCCATGGGCAAATCATTTGTAGTTACGCCCAAAAACATCAAGCATTATTCGTCGGACATGCTGGTCAAGCGATACCGTTCTCTTATCCGTACTATGAAAAAAAAGGAAGAAATCTATGATCCTTTAGAACTTGGAGAAAGTTATGCCAAATTAAGGGATGAAAGTCAGCTTATTTTCACTTTTATGGCTAATAAGCAAGCAGAACATCTTTTGGCTGAACAAATGACCTTTCCAGGAATGGAAAATCCATCTCGAAATGAATATGTTGCCCTTGTTAAAAAGAAGTTAAGCGACCATTACATTCGTCTACAACGAATTGAAGAGTTAGAGAAAAAGCTGGCTGAAGGGGTACAAATTTTCATTCCAAGTTCAAGTTGTGTTGCAAGTTACGGGGGAGAGGGCGGTGGCCGTAGTAGTAACCAAAGTGTGTCCGAGCGCTTGATTATTCAGGCGGATACTATCGAGAGAAATTGGGAGATTGAATTGGAGGATCTAAAACTCCGAATTCAACCTATGTTACGCGCACTTCAACAACTTGATGAAGATGAACGACTTATCATTGAACATAAATTTCTTCAATCTATAAATCCTAAAAAAGATATCGTTGTTATTCAGGAAACACACATTGCAAGAAGAACATATTACGAGAAAAAACCAGACGCGTTATTCAAATTAGCTGATGCATTAAGTCTCATATAGCCAGGGAGGGAAGAAAGTGAGTTATATGATTGAAACCCTGGAACGTCAGGGAAATCAAATGCTACAAGTTGTTATCATAACTGGTCCAGATGAGCGTTGGGAGGATATCGTAGATTCTTTAGAGGGACATGAGCAGGTATCCCCGGTTGGCTGCATATTAGCCAATCCGGGGCCTCGATGGAGTACAACCAGGCGTAAGAGGAAAAGCAGATGAAAAATACATGTCATGTACTTTTTTCAAATCCAAAGTTCCAACGTTGTAACATTCGAAACGTCATTTTCGGTATTGAAAGTCTACTATCTCAATTAAAAAGAAAAGACCCGAACGCAGCTGTTAAACAAATCGTTTTAGGGAACGATTTTCAACTGCAGTTCAAGGTCTCAGAAAAAATCACTGGAGTTAATTATAACGGATTAACGGAGGTCAAACAAGAGGGGCTAATTACCACTTGCTTGTTACCGGAAAATAGTAGTGTGGCCTTCATAATCCAACAATTAAGCGGGTTTATTAGAAAGCTTTACCCCTGGCTACTACAGAGGGGCTGGTACCCGGTCAAAAGTATTACGTTCCAAGATGGTGTACTCTCTATCGAACGGACCGAGCACATCATGACGATAGAGAAATTACGAAAGATTAAGTTTCCTGGTCAGCCTGCATACAAGCTCCTATTAATCGATGCTTCCAGTATGCTTTGTGAGTGCTATTTTGCTACTACCAAAAACGACACCGAGGTACAACCTAATGCAGCCGGTTTTTATACCAATGGTGTGTATGCCATGACCAGAAAACTGCTTTGGTTGTTGCGTGATCATCAACCCACCCATTTAGGGATGTGTTGGGATGTTAGTAGGGAGTCGCTCTTTAGGCGGAAGCTGTATCCGGATTATAAAGGTTTACGGGATGAGAAACCTGTAGCTTTACAAGAACAGTTTGGGACAGCACAGATACTTTTCGAAAGAATGGGAATCCCTCAATTGAAGGTGGAAGGATATGAGGCAGACGATTTAGTCGGCACATTGTCTTATCGTTGGACAGAAGAGGTAGGCGATCCCTGCTTTATCGTTTCATCTGATCGTGATTTATATCAGTTACTGAACGAGAGCGTCTCGATTCTACAGAACAAAAAAGAACAGCAGAAAATGTTATATACCAAAGCTGATTTTACAAAAGAATATTCAATTGAACCTCGGCAATGGATCGATGTCAAGTCACTCCTGGGTGAATCCGGTAAAAGCTCGGATAATATCCCAGGGGTGAAGGGTGTAGGAGAAGAAGGAGCTTTTCCTCTTATCCGGAAATACGGTTCGATCGAGGCGCTGTACAATTGCATTCATGAATTAGAGGGAACGCCACTAAAACGATACATTAAGCCGTTGCTTCGTGATCATGAACTTGCAGTTTTAAGTAAAAAGTTGGTACGCATTGTGACGGATGTCCCGGACTTACAACACCTACAATTGGATGATTTACGGATCAAAATTGATAAGGCAGCCATGATTAAGGAATTTAAGACATTAGGCTTTCACACCATCCTATCTGAAATTAAAGAGGGACGGTACAGGACTTCGGATTATAGGGAGGGAACCAGTGTTGAAAAAATTTCATGAAACAAATCAAGATGCACAGATCGCATGGCAGAGGGAAGTTATTATGAACGAATATAAAGAGCTACTGGAACAAAAAGCTGCATTGGCCTCATTAGCTGAAGCTCGAAGAAGAGAGCGTAAGTGGACATGATGATACCGAGCACATCCGAATTACTGGCTGTGGCGCAGGAAGAAGGAATGACTTGGCTCATCTTTGCAGCCCGGTTCGGTGTAAGTCAAAGTACAGTACGGAAATGGTGCAGGTCTTGCGGAATTCGGTATCTAGGTAATGGGAAAACACGGAGTCATCATAGCAGACAAAAGGTGTAGTCTATGACCCAAATGACGATCGATGATTTGTTTAAGGAAAATGAGGTAGAACCAGTACACCGAGAAATTATATTTTCACCAGGAGAATTAGCATCACAAGGCATTAAATGGACGAACAATGATGCCGAGAGATGGGAAAAACAAGTTTGGCAGGTGTACCACCGTGAACGCAAGGAACATGGGAAATTTATTACCTGGTTCCAGGCAATTGAAATATACAAAATTGAACGATATAACTTTCCTAAAAGTGGAGGGAAGAAATGATTCGAAGCGTGAGAATCGAAGGGGAAGGCCGGTATGAGGTTCATATACCGGCCAGTCAAAATAACGGTCCATTGCTTTTGGCACGAACACACGATTTTGACCATGCGCTGTATATCCATTTTTGTAATCAAAATTCCTTGTTAACAGATACCCGAATATGAAAAAAAAGGAGCCCATTGATATGAGTCTTGTACTTGAGATAGAGGAAAAACGCTCTAAGATGCTAGAAGTGGCCAGGCAGAAGGGTTTTAACCTACAGCATCCAGATGTTCTCCTGGCTAGTCAGGAACTAGATAGGCTAATTGAAAAGCAAATGAAGCGCATGCGTAAAGGTCATTAAGTTCTTGAAAACTGTTATAACTACATCTTCCAGAGATTTTTTAACGGGGAGCCATGATGAAAAATAGAATAATAGCCTTGTTTCTAATACTCGCACTGCCTGGATGTATCGCCTACCTCTTTAATGGTGTTGATAGTATTAAAAATTTTGGCTATTCGCAAAATGTGGTGGAATAATATAATTTTTATCTTCTGCAATCTTTTTATAAATCGCAATTACAAATTAAGTGGGGGGGGGAACTCAAATGAATAATCTATTTACCTACTTGAAAAGAGTATGCATATCTACAATTAAGGAAGTGTTCTTTCATGAAAAACATACTAAAGCAGAAAAAGAAACAATTCAAAAAAACAAACCTATCCTTAGAAAAAGTATAGAGAAATTTAAAAGTTTCTTATTTGGTGTATTTGTTCTCTGCTTTATCACTAGCAATGCTTATTTTTTAAGTTTTAATAGTTTCTATCTTTCTCTATTTAAATCTCTTGTTTTATCTATATGTGTAAGTGTTCTTATTTTAATTAAGTTTTTAGTATACATGAACTGGAGAAAACTAAGATAACCTCCTGAGTATATAGATGCAATTCCTTTATTTATCAAATTTATAAGAGGTAAAACATGAAGAAACAGATTAAGGCTGCTATAAAAGAATTTGGCTATTTGTCAATGTTACTAAAATTCTAAAGAAAATATATACCAGAAAATTTAAGGAGGATAAACAACATGCTTGATTGCACAAAGGTAAGAACATTTATACCCCATATACCCGTAGGAACGGGACCAACATACACAAAGATCGAAGATGCTCTACTCGAAATTACACGTGATTTATATGGCATGACTGAACTCGGAAACTTCGATTACGAAGAAAAAGATGCAGAAAAATTGGCTCAGGTGCTTAAAGATACCTTGTTTGAAAGTCATGACGAATGGACAGATGGTGAGTATCCGATTATAGGCGAGGGGTACACATTGCAAATTAAAACAATGCAACGATGGCAGCTCGACCAAATGCCTGAGTTTAACGGATATTAAAAAGGGCCAGTCTAAACGACCGGCTAGAAAAAAACGTTATGAAATAGAAACGGGCGCCGAGACCCCTGTCAGAGCGCCCACTAAGAATATAACACAAACCTATGAACGGATGAAATATAGAACATAGTCAAGGAAGGTTGACCTAGCATAGTTCGTTTTTGAAATTTAAAAGTCCAGGAGGTATATGCATGGATGCTGAAAATCTTTTGGTATTGGGAAACTAGGAGGAGGATGTAAGTATAGAACGGTTGGGGAAAGGAGACAAATATGCCCTACCATATTCAGAACATGCGAACCGGGAAATTCGTCGAGGGTTATCTGCCAAGTAGAAAATTAATAGAAACTGATAACAAGAAAAAAGCTGTACGATATCCATCGTTTGGACATGCTAGTCAGGTTGTATTTTGGACTCTAAATCATCTAGAAAAATGGCGTATCGTTAATTGTGAAACCCTAGATTCATATATTCGTGATGATGAAACAGGTTGGAAGATTGAAATATAGAAAAGTAAGGTGATGGTGAAAATGGCAAAGATACATCAAGATAATATTGCAAATTTAGATTATTCCAAGATGCTAAAGGATTTTAGGAAACGTGATGGTCATTCCCTTATGTTGCCTTCATATGCAATGGGAATTGTAAGGGGAATTGTTGATATGGAGTGTACACCAGCAAAAAAGGTTGCCGCAATCAAAAAGGTGGTTGAAGCATTAGAAAAAGTATAGCATTTGTTATCGGAATCTTATCTACCCTAAATAGGAGTGGTTAATACATTGAGTATAGATATTAACGTTATAGTAAATGTCATATTTGGCTTGATGCTTTCGATGATTCTAGTTGGTGTGGTAATTGTCATAGCGATTAAAATGATTGGTCGTCCTTGGTATCAAAAAATTATTGTTTCTGTATTATTTTCAATTTTTGTATTTGTATCTGTTAGATGGATATTAATTTGAATTGCTAAACGATAATCTTACGAAGGAATTAAAATTCTTCCTGCCCTGATGAGAACCGGTTGGCCACCGGTCGAAACACGCGCACCTAGAATAGCAGCCGAGAGCGTGTAGGCAGAAGCCAAAAAATAACTATGACAATAATAGATAATCATCTAGATAGTAAATTTTGGGGATGGGGGACAGTTTATGCAACAGTACACACAAAACAATCGTTGTTTGACTTGTGGGCGGATACTGGTAGTAAAAATAATAAAGTTCAATCTAATATAGAAATTGATACACAAAGGTGCTGGTACTGTAAGGATAGGGATTCAAATAAAGAGTTTCTCTACCTTTGTATATTTACTGTTTCAATAATAGTAGGTTATCTTAGCGCTATGTTAACGGTAATCATATATAAGCATATGGGGTATGAAGGAATAATTTTAAACTGGAAAATACCTATTTCTATGATAGTTTCCATGCTATTACTTTTGTTTTCTTTTCGGAAGTTGGAATAACTAGATATAACCAAACTGCCTTGATGAGAGCCGGTTGGCTACCGGCCGAAACGCGCACACCTGGATAGCAACATGAGCGCGTCGGCAGAAGCCACTCCAATTAGAAAGGAACTATTTTATGGGGATAAATATCAATGAAGGTGTATTAAGAAAAATACAAAAAGCCCTCGCGCTGGCCAAAGATAATTCTTCTGTTCATGAATCACAAACAGCATTATTGTTAGCTCAAAAGTTGATGCTGCAGCATGGTATATCTGCTGCTGATATAGAAAGCAAACATGCTCAATCAAAGGAGATCAGTCATAGTAACGTAACGAAGTTTGGGCGTACCCCATGGTGGAAAAGGCAGCTTGGATTTATTATTGCTCAAAATTTTAGATGTACGATGTATATCAAAAGGGAGGGGACCAGAAACAGGGTTATGTTTCTGGGACTGAAAGAGGACGTAGAAATTGCAATCCAAGTATATCAATATGCCGAAGTCTTTTTACAGCATCATGCCCAGGAGTACTGTAGAAGTATCAAAAGTCGGATAAAAACACGCACGGTATATAATCGTTATCGTAACAAATTTATGATGGGATACTTAGCGGGTTTATATAGTAAGTTCCAGGAACAGGTTAAACAAAATGATTGGGGACTTGTTTTGGTAAAAGATGAGGTTGTCTTAGCCGAGGAGGAGAGATTAAACCTAGTACCTAGAAAGTTAAAGACTCCTACATTAAGTAGAAGTAAAGATGCTTTCATGAAGGGTTATATAAAGGGACGCCAGTTTGAATGTCCAAAGGGATTGTTACAATAAAACAATTAATAGAAATAATCAAACTGCCCTGATGAGAGCCGGTTGGCCACCGGCCGAAACGCGCACACCTGGATGACAACATGAGCGCGTCGGCAGAAGCCATAGAAAGAGAATGGAGGCACTCGTATGATTCATCGTGATTTTTGCAACCCGGAATTTACAAAAGAATACAGTGTGCTACGCATGCAATTTCATTTCTTGCTATCTCGTTATACATGCAAGGATGGGCGTGTGTCTCTTTCCATGAAGGAAATGGCAGAAAAGCTCTCTTGTTCACTACAAAGCATTTACAAATTTGTCCGGAAGGGGCTACATGAGGGCAGCCTGGCAATGCATAACGATCGACTGTATTTGTTGCGTCGTGTGGACGATTATAAGCGTGGCTACGTAAAACACTTCCCGTTCCTGGAGTCAGAGGACTTCCGGAAAATGAGTTTACATGCACAACGTTTTGTCCTTTATACTCTTTGGAGTGGTGTACATACAGGACGCCCATTAAAACGCGCTCTATCGGCCTTGTATCACTCCACGAAGCGATATGAGGGCACACTTAACATCTATACAAAAAAGGAGCTCCTTGCGGTGCTGGATGAAGCAGCAGCGTTCTTAAAGTTGGAAATCTCTACAGTACGTGGCATTGAAAAAGTGACTGTACGTGGAATACGGGAGGAGTATGCCCATCAACCTGCACTCGAAAATGTGGGAGAACAGGAGTGGCTCGATCACGAACTGGTGAAGTTAGACTGCGAGGACCTAGTGCCAAAAGCTGCGCGCGAGGATTTACTGAAGATGAAGAGTGAGTACGTAAACAAATTTGCAGAAGTTGGTCGTGATATGTTTGTTCAAGCCCTCCAGAAGTTGGCTAACTCCTACTCACTTCTACATATGGAGCTGACGAAGGAAGGGGCGATCGGGAAGTACTTCAGGGGCATTCTTGAAGAGATGGAGGGGCTTTACCTTCCGTTCTTGAAAAAACAGCTTGTAGGGGCCAAAAACGCGCTTACAACGACGCAATTTTTGCCTGTAAAGCAGAACACGGTAGAAGCTTCTAAAGCAGACCGTTGGGTTTCCTGGTTCCGTGAGAGGGTAGAACAGCTGCAGCAGGCGATTGGATGGATTACAAACAAAAAGCCAACTCTACTCCCTAGCACGGGCCAAGCCCTACCGGCTATAGATGAGTTTCCATTTTATAATTGGTTAGAAGCTGATGAGGAATAGGCTGTATTATACATATCTCAATTTCATACTGTTCCTGGATACCGACGGATTCCCTACGGAATCGGCCGGTTTTTGGCATGTCTTTTTTTCTTTAATTTAATATCCAATGGATCAGCTTATCCAGCATTGAGAAAAAGACCTGGTATTAATCGATAAAGAAGTATAGATGAGGCTACATAAAATTACAATAATACACTATTTTACCTTTATTGGTGGTATTTTTTTCTGTGGATTCTAGATAAATAGGTTGTGAACTATTATTTTTTTAATGTGAAATATATAAATCTATCTGTGGTTCCTAGTTTTCTTGATGTGGTTTCATTTCAGTAAGAAATTAGATGTCTTTTATATCAAGGGTTTACCGTGTTCGAAGGATTTGCTAATGGTTTTTAAAGAATTGGGGTTAAAGAATTGAAAATATTATATAAACCTATTCTTATTTTTTCCTCAAAATATAATTATAAAAACTAAAAAATAAGATGAGTACTGCTATCCAATGAACTGTAACCCGAATAATGGACACTTCTGAAAAAGTCTGTTGTTCGTGCTTTTTTCTATGAATATTTATGTATCCAAATCTTTTATAAAACTATTTAAAAACCAGATTGTGTCTACGATATTATTTTGCTATAATTTGGAATATAATATCCATTTTAAGGAGGTTTATGCATGAAAAGGAAAACTGTTGCTTTAATTACTACAGTAGTGTTAGCTATGGCATCACCCGCTGCTACAATGGCAGAGTCACTGGAAGTAGATGGTTCAAACGCTTATAGTGAAGCATCATTAGTAGTTTTAGATGTTGGTGATTTATTGTTATCAAAGAATACCTTTATAGATACAGACGGAAGTGATAAATATCCATTCGAATATTCATATGAAGATGGTGATGAGATTCGTGTTGGACTTGTTGATGTGGGTAAGAAAGGTTTATTAGTTAAAATATATTATGTTCCTGACGAGGGCAAAAAAGTACAGGTTTTTAAAGGTGTGACTTCTTCTCGTAATGGATATCAGTTTACAGAGACATTTACACCTTCAAACGAAGGAAACTATCAAGTTGTAGTTACTTCTTCTGATGGAGAGGGAGGTCCTGATTACCAGTATAGACTTAACATTAGAGGAATCTAGCTTATCAAAAAGTTTTCAGTTTACGTTGTAAAGTCATGTTTATATCTGTTAGACGTTACCAATTTGTTAATACCCTGAGTCGCTCGGTGTGAGCGACTCAGGGTATGCATCAAGCGAAGATATCGATGAGTAGTAGAAATGGACTTGAGAAATTCTTTGACAAAGTAAATTGTCAGCGGCTGATGATGAAAATAGCAGAGAAAGTGAAAGATAAAACAATACTCCTGCTTGTTCGTCGGTTTATTCAATCTAACGTTTTTCCAGGTATTGTTGTGATATTCATATTTTTTACACTATCTTTAAGACAGCATATTAACAAGTGAATTCAAAAAGTAAAAAACAAAACAAATAAGAAAAGGAATAGATAACACAAATAAAATAGAAATTATGTTTAATAGAAATTTTAGTAAAAGTTTTGATATTTCTTCACGCTCTTGTCTCTTTTTACCCCATTACTTCTATTTTTTTGAAACATATTTAACGTATATCCTCCTTTCACAAAATCGCCGCTTATAGAAATGTTATTGTGCCTGTTGTCTTGCAGTTTTTCTTTAACGTATTTATTTCAGCACCTAAACAATCTAGACAGATATTTTCCTGCGTTGTGTGATCGCCTGTAGATTGCTTCATTTCTATGATCTCTGACAAAAATGCAAAGCGAATCGGTTTTTCTACAACGGGAGTTTCCCTGCATGTTTTTCCACACGTTTCACAGCTAAGAATATCACTCATATGTACACACCTTCCTCTACAATATAAAAACAAAAGTATCTATTTTTATTTTACCATTTATTTCTTCATGACTACACCATATACACCGTAAAAGGACAACGATTATCTTGAAAGGAAAGTACGAGTAAGCAGAGTCGATTTTTTCAAGGGAGGAATCGATAAGGTGATTGATAGGTGGATTGATAGGTAATTTGATTACCTGATTGATTGTAAGAGGATTTTTTACTGCGAGGGTTATAAATCTAGAGATAGCAAGGATTTGAGCCATGTAATAAATATTTATTTAGTGAGGTTTCAGCATGAATGAAGTGAATGGCGAATACGCGCGATGGGGCAGGACAGCTGTCAGGAGGAGTACCGTGAGGGTGCGACGAGTACAGCTGGTGTGGACAGAGCAAGCGTTATTCGACAGGAACGTAATGAAATGATGAAGCCGAACGAAGAGGTTTCATGGTTATATATACTTCGAATGAAGGATATAACGGAGCGTTTCAGGGGACCGGCGATCGGCCGGAGTATAAGGAATCCTCGCAGCTGGGGGATGATGGACCAGCGTCAGGCGCAAAGAAACGAAATGCTTCCGGGCCTAAAAGTCCATAAGGACTTTATGGAAAATGAAAACCAGCCTAACAAGAAAATTTGTAGGCTGGTTTTATATATAAACTCTCTATGAGAGATTGTTTTCAATTGTTATAAAAAATCATGGTGTTTACTCATGTATGTATACGATTGTAACGCTCCATTATGTCATTGTAATAACCTGTATCGATCTCAAATCCATAAAAATCTCGTTTTAAATTAAATGCTGCTTCCATAGAAGCACCTATACCACCAAAGAAATCAACGACCAGCTCCCCAGGCTGACTGCTATTCTGTATCATCATTTCAAACAGCTCAGGAGGCTTCTCAGTAGGGTGACGTGTTTGATTCCCAGGGATTCGTTTGATTTTCCAGATGTCAGACGTGTTACGTGTTGAAACACGCCGAACCTTATGAGCTCCTTTTATAGCAAAAATAACAAATTCATGTTGGAAGCGATATTGCCATCCCATTCCAAAATTAACCTTGTCCCACACAATTAAATTTTTGATATGGAACCCGATACGCTGCATCCAGCGGGATAGAAAGGGATACATTCTCCAATCGATGCAAACATAGATGTGACGTTTTGGCTTCAAAATACGGTATGCCTGGCGTAGCCATTGTAAACTAAAGCGTTGATAATCCCGAAAGGAAAGCTTATCGTTTTTTATGATGTGGAAGCGTGGCTTTTTCGTTCGGGTTTGTGTAGTTCCTCCAAAACCTAAATTATAAGGTGGGTCAGTGACGATCAGGTCTACAGATTCATTTTCGAGAAATTGCTCACTTCCAGTAATACAACACATGTTTTTAATGGTGATCAAGTAAGGATCATTCCTTTCCTTTACCTCAATTATACAGGAACAAACGTTCCTGTTTCAATGGTTAAATACCAAGAATTTCAACTTTGTTGCGATGTATTTGGGTTATGGGTATAATAGGTACTAATAAGATATAAAATAAAAAAGACCGCTGGTGCTACCAACACCAAGCGGCCTATGTACAATAGGTGTTCCCGTTAAGAGGGACAGCTCATAAGGTTACAGAAAATAGACCTCTTCTTTGCTTCCAGGCTCAAGGGAGGTCTATTTGCGTTTCATGGCGATAGCAACAATTGCTATGATAACACTCAGAAAGCCTACGATAAATAATCCGAACGTAAGCGTCTGCATGTTGGCCTCATATATTGTCACGCGCATCACCCCCTTTCTGTAAGGGAGCGAGCTGACCCACCCTTGAGGAGCCGATTCTATTGTACAAACTAGATTATATCACAGTCTAATCCTCAAGGATTTTATTAACTATTTTTTTTACGTCAGAACCGTATATTTCTTTATACTCTTGAATGACAGAGTGTAATTTTTCATCTAAATTTTTCTGCTTTGGACTTTTACTTGTTTGCAATATATCTAATGCTTGCAAAACAATATCTCTGCCTATAGAGCTGCGTTTTATGGATTTAGTATTAAACTTGACTGCAAGCTCATCGATAAATTCTATAGTATGTTCATCCAGGTAAACTTTAAAGCGTTCGCTCGTGTCTTTCTTTTCTTTTAATACATCCTCACTAGAAGGAGTGTATTCGCTTAAAATAAAGTCCTCAATAAAGATACTTCTTTGCTTGGCTGGAACAAATTGATTTAAGGCTTTTACCGTTCCTTTTGGAACATAAAAAACAATTTCTTTTCGTTTTCCTGCTTCAATAGGGTTATCTTCATATTTTTTTATCATGCGTTGTAATACATCTCGCATGATAGTAGAACGATTTATTTCTAGGCCCTGATTTGCAGCTACCTTTATAAGTGCATCTATTTTAGATATAGCTGATTCATTTAGATAAAAAGGATATACTTCATTTTCTTTCGGTATACTTTGTAATTCATCTAAATTTGTAGGTAAAGAATAGTCATGTATAATATAGTCTCGAATAATACGGGAACGCTTCCCTGATGGAATCACTTCCTGTAATTTTTCAATCGTTCCTTTTTCTAAATTGAATGTATACATGGAAACCCTCCTTATTAACACCATTATAATACAAAGGGTATGAATTGGCAAATAAGATAATATTTACCTGCATAAAATGAAATTTCCCGAACTTGGCAAAAGTTCGGGATCGCAGTTTTGGAGATATACAATATCAAAAAAGGGTACCTTAAACTTAACATATGCACTAATCGTGCTCAATAAGCAAATACATGTAAATTCGCAATTAAGCTGAATTGAGAAATATAAATGTTTGCTACTAGCGCTCTTATTACTCTTGTGGCTGTTTATGTTCATAGATTTTCACAAGTTTATTGACTTCATCATTTACATAGCCGATTTGCGCGATGTTATCAGGAAACGAATAGTAATCTTCTTTGAAAAATTCAATGAGCTTACCGATAATCTCCCTATCAAAATCATCAGGAAGATAAATAGTCAAACCGTCGCAATAAGCATCCGGGACAAGTGATAAAATCTCGTCATAAGGCGTATTGTTCACCGTCTCGCCGTATTCAAATTGGTGAAAAATCAGTATCCTATGTTTTGTTTTTATTGGTGTTCTCCCAGTTAGATATTTACCGGTGTATTTGAGTCTAATTCGCATGTGGATTTTCCCTTCGCTTTTTAGCAATACGATAGCAAAAATCTTGTTTTTCGCAATATCATCGTTTTATGAATTACCTTTTCATTACTTATTTAGAAACCGAATTTAAATTTGGTCATTGTATTACAGTAGGCTGTTAGTATTTTTTTGTTAAACCTTTCCCCCCTAGAACCTAGAGGCTCTAGAGGGGAAGGTTATTTTATTTTACATACGACCTTGGCTTTTTAGAGAGGTATACTCGTTTCGTCCAATTACTATGTGGTCAAGGACTTCAATTCCGATAATTTCCCCGGCCTTTACCAATCTTTTTGTAACCTCAAAATCTTCGGGACTAGGCACGCTTTGTCCACTTGGATGATTATGTGCAACGATAATCGAGGCGGCGTTATTAAGGATTGCCGATTTAAAAACTTCCCTAGGGTGTACAATTGAAGCGTTTATACTGCCTACATGTGCCCGGTGTATAGCGACCACTTTGTTTTTTGTGTTAAGGCAGAGAACCAAGAATACTTCCCTATCTTCATCTGCAATTCTTTTCTCGATGACTTTTACAACGTCTTGAGGGGAACTGACAACTTGTAAGTTATCTGTTTCATTTACCTCGATAATTTCTTGTTTGATTCGTAGAATTTCATAAATTTTTTCCATTTTTCCCTCTCCTTTTTTGATTTTTGTACATCTACCTGCCAACTGCGTTTAATGTTATTTGTTCACCTCCTTATATACCTATTATAATATAACAGGTATATAATAGCAAGAAAAAAAAGGAGGTTTTTGAAAAATTTTTAATGATGATTAGACAGAAAAGAGGAAAGGGAGGAGCGAGTGCGATGTGGCTATAATGGAAAAAAGCGTCTGTATGTTATTGGGCGTGATCGAAGAAGCCTCCACTAAGACAAATTCTAAGGATTTAACGCTCTTTTTTTTCTCCTTGTTCTTTGTTCTCTTCTTCAACATTTTTAGAGTAGATAATCGAACTATTGTCTTTACCAGTAAGCATAAAGTTATCACGAACTGGTTTATATTCTACATTCTCTTTTTTGTTCTTTTCACTCATTGAAATCACCTCATTTTTATATTTAAACCAATTGTAATATAAAGGGTAAGAAATAAAAAGGTTTTTCTTTTTAAATTTTGTTTGTGGCAGAATTATAATTTTGGATTTCCGAATAAGTAATAAAAATATAGTAGGCCATTTTTTTCAGATTACGTAGCTTTGTAGACTTGGCACATCAAACCTGGTCTTTTTTTATGCAGGTACAAAATTAGAAATAGAGAATATATACAAAAAATGCACGGAGGGGGGAGGGGAATAGGATGAGGAAATTTGAACATTTAGATCGGATTGTGGTGAAAAGAAAGGAATTTGAAAGGTTGTTACGCTGGGTAGAAGGTGAGAGCAAGCAAAAAGAAAAGTTTCTTTCGGTTGGAATTTCCCTGCGAAAAGGTGTCATTGAGTACGAAGTAGGAAAAGATCAAAATCCGGTTGACCTGGGTCGGGAAGCTACCATTTTCCATTATTTTGAGGAGAGAGATGCAACCATACACAGTGAAGTTTTTGCCCGAAGCGGTTCGATATTTACGTCTATATGTACGTATGAGGCAAACGATCAAGGTGTTACCCGTATCATCCGGATGATGAATCGTTCGTATGTTACTTTGAACACGCAGGAAAAAGAAGCAATACGTGCATACGCAGGCCACTATCACCATATTTTCGCTTTAATTTTTGGGTATATCGAACATATGCAGGAACATGCGGAAATCGTACAGAAACAAATTGTTGCTGGTTCATCACAAGCGAAAAAGAAGAAGAACGGGAAAAAGCAGAGGCGGCAAAAAAAGATTACAAATAAAAAGACGATTTATACCATCGTGGTCCCTGACGATATTAAGGAGTTGGTAAGAGGGCGAGGCGGATTTCAGAGACATGTGGAATCTTGGACGGTTCGTGGTCACTGGCGTAAATATAAGAACGGAAAACGTGTATGGATACGTCCATATACGAAAGGAGAAGGGAAAACAGAGGGAAAGACATACGTTGTAGAAACAAATTAATTTGTTCTTTAAAAGTGTTAGGTAATAAATGATTTTTCACATCACATTATTTACTTAGTAAAAATATATTTGACTAAGTAAAAATAATAATGTATTATAAGAGTATAGAAAGTTGATAGCGATGATAGCAGATAGTCGGGTTGCAACCGATAAAAGCTGAAGAAAAATATCATAAGCCTTACTTGGAGGAAAAAGAAGATGAAAAAATTCGAAGAATTGAAGAACATGACAAGTGTTGAATGGGAAGGAAAAGAGTTGAGAACGACACAAGATCCTTATGTAGGCGACAACGGCGACATATACAAAGCGCACGCAATCGATGCGAATTGCAATGAATATCAAATTATTTGGGAAGTAATTGACGAGATTGCAACAGACGAATCAGAAGCATGCGACTGGGATCGCCCAGTTGATGTAGTAAAACTGTAAGTAAGAAAAAATGAATGGAGGATTTTTAAATGGAAAAAATGTATGCTTTATTTTCAAATGATTCTGGGTGTCGTGTTGGAAAAATCAATGAAGATAATCTATTTCATTATGATTTGCACGAAGGTACAGAAAATGAACTGAGGGAAGAAGCTTATGAGCAAGGGTATAAGTTCATTCATCTTTTTGAGGAGAAAGAAGATGATTTCGATCAAACGCATTACGATTACCTCACAACAACAACGACGGGAAAGTAGTTCCTCCCCTTCTAGCACCGATTGATTTAGCAACTAGATGGGGAGTAAGCAAGCAGCTCGCGTCGAGTTTTATCAAGCGTCATGAAAATTTTCCTTCTCCAGTGCAAATTGTGGCAAATGGAAAGACACCTCTTTATTTGAAATCTGATATAGAGCTTTTTGAACGGACTCCTGAATTTATTGTATGGAAGAAGAAGCATATGCCTAATTAGTAGAACTGGTTTAAAAATCAAAGAGGGAGTTAATATGTCTAGTTTTGAGAATGTGGGTACATGGTGGAATGATAATAATATCGAATTGGTCAAAATTGATGGTGAAGTATTTGCGTTAGATGGGTGGAATGGGGAAAGATATTGTGCCTCCTGGAAATGTACAGGTGAATTTCTCATGGATGCTAGTGAAGAATACTATTCTATTATTCCAATTTATGATGTAGTTGACGAAGATGAATCTATTCTTGTTGGATATAAGGTAGAAAATAAATGACTTTATTGTGATATTTAAATCACTTAGCAGCAGGGTTGCAAACAGTGCGGCCCTTTTTTTGTTGATAGCCTAATTTTTCTTGAAGGTTGAATTTCGTGTTCATAAAGTCATCGTTTTATGAACACGAAAAAAACGTGGGCAGGAATCTAGCATTTTTACGTTTTTTGTGTTCATAAACCATGTAAACAAATCTATGTTCAATTATTCCCTTCGTATTTAAGTTATGATACAATAACAGTAAGATAATGGAATTGAGGGATGGTGACAGATGAAAGTTGGGTATGCTCGTGTTTCAACGAATTTGCAAAATTTGGATATGCAGCTAGATGCCTTGAAGGAACATGGCTGTGAAGAAGTTTTTACAGATAAAGTAAGTGGAGCAAAAGACAAAAGAGTAGGACTTGATGATGCACTTCGGTTTGTACGTCCAGGGGATACGCTAGTGGTTTGGCGTCTAGATCGATTAGGTAGAAATATGCAGCACTTAATAAAAATCGTAAACGATCTAAATGAGCGAGGCATTAGTTTTCATAGCCTTCAGGAAAACATCACGATGGACAAAGCAAGTGCAACTGGCCAACTGATGTTTCATCTTTTTGCTGCTTTTGCTGAATTTGAAAGAAATCTAATCCAAGAACGATCGGCAGCTGGGAGAGCTGCAGCTAGAGCAAGAGGGCGCCTGGGCGGGCGACCTGAGAAGTTAGATAAGAAAGAGATGGAGGCATTAAGGACTTTAGTGGATAGTGGAACACCGATTAAGGACATCGCAAAGATGTGGGGGGTTTCTCGTACAACCATTTATCGATACTTGAATAAGGATAATAGATAAATGTATACTCCTTAATTTGTAATTAATTGTAAAAAATAGCTATTCTAAATGATAAATGGGGGAAATCATGTTAAATTTTTTGAAGTATATGGAGGAAATCCTATCAAAGTTTCCTTACTTAACTTCATCAGCAATATCATTAACTGCCTTAATAATCTCCATAATCGCCTTATATTATTCTCAACAAAAACCTGCATTAGAGTTAAGGTATAATGTGCATCAATCAGATGAAGATATGGAAGGAATATATTATAAAAATGGAAAAGGAGTACTTAAATTTGCCGTAGATTTAGAAACGAAAGAAATTGATGAATATGAGAAAACTATTCAGGTTGATATTGTACGTCCAGAAACATCGTTAAACATAATACTAGAAAATAAAGGTGATGTTTCAGCTAAGTACCCAGCCATATATATTAAATTCAATAACTTTAGAGTAATGAAAGCTTTTAATAATAATTGGACTACAATGTACCATTATCATGGTACAGGTGGTTGGGGAGGAGTTAAATGGGAACCAAAGGACGGAACTATCTTACATCCAGGGATACCTATAGAGTTTTATGAATTAAGTCTAAGTAATGCAGTTGTAGAAATAGGGGAAAATCTAAAAAAATCCATGACTATTACTATAGTTGCTGACGGCTTTAAAGCGAGGACTTTTAATATACCAGTAATATTTTACGATAAGGATATAAATGGAAAAAATACTTGTTTTTAAATGCAAGTCTTATTAAGGGGATAAACAGATGAAAAAAATTAAGAGTATTATATCTAAGTTATTTGTTATAGGATCCCTTATCGCTATGCTTACCGGTTGCAATGCCATTGTTGATGCTACAAGTCAACCGGCACCGGCAGCAAGCCAGGGGAAAATGACAGTGAAATATATTGATGTGGGCCAGGGGGATGCAACGTTAATCGTTTCTCCGGAAGGGAAAACTGTGTTAATCGATGCCGGTGACAATTCCCAGGGAAAAACGGTGATTCAGAGTTTAAAAAAAGAAGCCGTGAAACAGATTGATTATTTTGTTCTCACACATCCAGACGCCGATCATGTGGGTGGAGCAGATGATGTAATCCGTTCACTGCCTGTTAAATCAGTTGTTATGCCATTAAAGAGCAGTTCTACTAAAACCTATTTTGATGTGTTGCGGGCTATACAGGAGAAAAAGATACCGATCATTCATGGGGAGAAAGGTATGTCGCTTGATATAGGGAAATCAGTAAAGGCACAAATTCTTTCCTCAGGACCAAAAGTCTCATATGTTGATACAAATGACTGGTCAATTGTATTAAAAGTTACATATGGAAAACAGAAATTTTTGTTCACTGGTGATGCTGCAAAGAAGGCTGAAAATGACATGTTAGCAAGTGGTCAAGATTTATCAGCAAATGTATATAAGGCTGGTCATCATGGCTCTAAAACATCATCCAGCTCCAAGTTCTTAAAAGCTGTACGTCCAGAAATCGTGGTCATTTCTGTAGGAGCAAATAATAAATATCATCACCCTAGCATCGAAACACTACAGCATATTCAACAAGCCGGTGTGAAAAAGATTTATCGGACGGACGACCGAGGAACAGTAACGGCCACTACGGATGGAAATACAATTGAGTGGAAAAGCGAGAAATAGAAGAAAGCTCGTATATACATATTAATGAGTGCTGTATGCCAGGGGTGCGATTGACCAGTATGAATACTATTTTAATTGAGTCGCCAGTCAGGCGACTTTTTTTGTTTAATTAAATAAAATTTGTAATCTTTTTCCTCTTGAAATGATGTAATATAAAAGTAGTAGTAAAAAATACTTGTGTGAGGTGGTATATATGGGAACTAAGACTGTAGAAGAGAATACTATTACTTTTCTCGAAGCGATCGATCATAATAATCTTGAGATTGTTAAAGAGATGTTAAACACAGGTACGGACGCTAATATACAAGTGAAAATAGGTTTTTTAAGTTCTCGGAAAACACTTTTACCATTGGAGATAGCCATCCGTAACGAAAACTTGGAAATGTGTAAATTGTTACTTGACTATGATGCTAATCCGAACTTAATAAGTCAAGAAAGTTTGGCCTCGCTTGTAAAAAAGGAGGGTATGCCATTCATCTCTTTGTTCCTTGATAGGGGACTTGATGCAAACTCCAAAATTGATAGTACTAATATCAATAGACAACAACCTTTGTTAGCGGAGATAATGTCAAAAAATGATGAAATACCAGAATCCTTGATCAACAAATTCATTGATAAAGGGTTTGATATTAATTATAAAAACGAAAATGCACCTTTTGTTCATTGGCCTTTAGTATTGAGAGTGAATTCTAATATTCTCCAAAGCTTTATTAGCAAATGCGATTTTTCGCTACTTAATGATAGGATGCTAAAAAACGCTTTGGATGTGGGCGTTCCTATAGAAAATGTGAAGGTAATTCTTGAGGAATTCCAAAGGAGAGAGGTTCCAGACTACCATAAATGGATGGAAAAAGGACTTATTTATTCAGCGAGAATGGGAAGGGTCGAGGCTGTAAGATTACTTATTGATTTTAAAGTAGATATAAATGCGACTGACGAAGAAGGTAAGAGCGCACTAATGTGGGCAGTGACAAATTCCCATACAGAAGTAGTAGAGGAGCTAATAAATTCAGGAATTTCGGTTAATCTCCAGGATAACAGCACAACAACAGCTTTAATGGTAGCTGCCAGGAATCGAAAGTATAAAATCGTTAGGTTATTGCTTAACGGAGGTGCAGATGTACACCATAAAGATGTAAACAACAAACGTGCTATTGAATATATCCCTGAGTATGAGTCATTAATGACATTCATGCTGTTACTTGATGCAGAGAAAAGTCATTGATATTTTTTAAAACGTCGCTCAAGTGTTATCAAGACCTAAAATGTAAAATTCGTTAAAAATAAAAGGTAAGCATATATTAGACATGTCTAATATGTTTGCTTACCTTCTTTTTATATTTTGGCTCTGTTAAACATGAATGTTAATTTTGGCATTTTTTCTTATAGGGGTCCCGCCAACATTTTAACGAAAATATACGCTAAGCCCTCAATTATGTGCGGCTTGGCGTTTTTTCTTACTCTAAGCTGGTCCGGTACTATCACCCGGACCAACCTTTCATTCAATGTCCTGTTCTTTAAGCGGACGCAATGAATTAAGAGAAGTATTCTGCCTTAAATTGAACTTGTATTCTCCTAAGAAATTGATATGCTCCCATCCAAGTGGTGAAATATGCTTTAGTAGATCTTCCTGAAGCTTACCTTGCTTTTTGCGATGTTCTGATGCTTGCTGGAGATAGACGGTATTCCAAACGCTAATAGCATTAATGATGATGTTCAATGCGCTGGCTCGCTGGAGCTGATCCTGTAGAGCGCGTTCTCGCAGTTCTCCATGTTTGCCGAAAAAGATCGCCCTGGCCAATGCATTCATGGCTTCCCCTTTGTTCAATCCCCGATGGATTCTTCGCCGTAGCGCTTCACTTGAAAGATAATCCAGGATGAAGATTGTTTTTTCGATTCTACCCATTTCCCGGAGTGCGGTAGCCAAACTATTTTGTCTTGCATAGGAGCCGATTTTCCCCATAATGAGTGATGCCGAAACCGTTCCTTCCCGGATGGAGTGAGCCAGTCGGAGAACATCGTCATAGTTTTCCTGAATGATTTTTGTGTTGATCTGACCTCGCAGCAGCTTCTCCAGTTTAGGGAAGTCGGCAGGCTTCCCAATTGTGTACAGTTTGGAGTCAGCCAAGTCGCGTAAGCGCGGCGCAAAGCGAAATCCGAGCAAATGTGTTAAACCAAAGACTTGATCGGTGTAACCGGCTGTATCGGTATAATGCTCCTCAATGGTCAGATCCGTTTCATGATGCAGCAATCCATCAATGACATGTACGGCATCCCGAGCGTTCGTATTGATGACTTTCGTGTAGAACGTAGAAAATTGATCGCTCACGAACCGATAAATCGTAGCGCCTTTCCCGGTACCGTAGTGAGGATTCGAATCTGCATGAAGCGCCGAAACACCGATCTGGACGCGCATTCCATCGGATGATGAGGTGGTACCGTCTCCCCAGTATGAGGGCAGCGCCAGCTTATGATGGAAATTAACAAGAACGGCCTGCGCTTTATTCATCGCGTTTTCGTACAGCCGCCATTGCGCTGCATTAGCCATCTGCCGATATGAAATGCTCGGCGTGGCTTCAGCCATTTTCGTAAGTCCAATGTTCGTTCCCATTGCCATAATGGTAGCCATAAGAATTTTCGTTTCTTCCTCGTTCGGAGTGCGGTTACTGGAGGCGTGAATAAACTGTTCATGAAAATTCGTCCAGTTGGCTACTTCCATGAGCAGATCCGTTAGTTTGATTCGTGGAAGAAGTTCGTAAAGGGAAAGACTGAAATTCCGAGATTCGTCCGGAACATCTTTCTCCAATCTTTCAATGTGCAATTTCCCGTTCTCCAAATTCACGCCGTCCAGCTCGTCGATATGTTCGGAAACCCAGTTTAATCTTTGAAGAAGCGATTCAGTCCGTTCTTCAAGATAATTTTTTGCCGAAAGGCTGACGGCAAGCTTTGTAGCATTTGGATCGATGCCATTCCAGTCTTCTTTCGGCACAAGGTATTCCTCGAAATCTTTATGCTGACGGCTCCCGACAATGGAAACGTCACCAGAACGAACGTAATTGCGCAGTTCTGTCAGAACGGCCATTTCGTAATAATGCCGGTTGATCGTTCCGTCATCATCGTAGACGTGCTTTTGCCAACGGTTTGAAACGAAATTTAGCGGTGCGCCTTCCGGAACTTTTCGCTTCCCGGTTTCATTCATATCCCGGATGATATCAACCGCCTTCATTAACGGTTCCGCCGACTTAGTTGAGTGAAATTCCAACGATTTTAACAGCGTTGGCGTATACTTCCGGAGCGCATAGAATTTCTTTTCCAATAAGTCTAAATAGTCATAATCTACGGGCCGCGCCAGCCGCTTGGCTTCCTCCACGGATTCGATGAGCTGATCCCACGGCATAACGGCTTCAAGCGCAACAAATGGGTCAACACCTTCACTACGAGCTTTGATCAGAGCCGCCCCAAGATCGGCAAAGTGAACAACCTTTTCGTTGATCGATTTACCGTTTTGCTTTTGAATTTCTTCTTGGGCTTTTCTCCCTTTCGAGAGCAGTATCATGATCTGCCGGTCATGAATCTCGAAAGCCAGGTCTGTCAAATCCTGAATCAGCTCCAGTAGGCACGCTACTAAAATCGCGTACTTTTTTGGATCATCAAAGCGACGGAAGGAGTGAGGTTCGTAGCGTGAACCAATTTTAGAAAGTTGCCGCAGCCGGTTCGGATGAATGCCTTTTGTATCGACTTGTAGCTGCAAGTCACGTATGAATTCGAGTTTTTCAATAACCTTCAAAAAAGAATCCGGAGAGCTGGTACCGGGAATTTCCCTTAACCATGCCAAGTAGGTTTTGCTGCTTTCCGGCATTATGGTCAAGATTCGATCCAGCTTAGCAATCTGTATTTCTGTAAGCGAGCTACTGAGCAGCCTGAATATTTTTTCTTCTGTTCGTTTGCGAGTCTCCCAAACTGCTCTTTCAATCGTGGCCATTGAAGGAAGTATGATTTTACGCTTGCGTAACTCTTCGAGTGCGAGTTGAATCAAGTGTAGAGGATTACCGTTCGCCATTGCATGGTTAAAAAGATGCTTGCACAGGGAACGATACTCACTCAAGGTAAACGTCTGGAAGCCATATTCCTTCCTGATTTCCTCCAAATGCTCGTATTTCGTGGCTTCTCGTTCGCCGTAAGATGCAAAAGACTCCAAATCGGCGTTGATTTGTTTAGCGATATAACGAAGGACTTGAATTGGTACTTCTTTTACGTCAGAGAGCGTCCAGCCGAGATAGCGAAGTACGCACAGCTGCACGGCAAAGCCGAGTCGATTATAATCTCTTCGCCGCTGCTGAATGATTTCAAGGTCATGCTGGGTAAATGTGAAATAGGTGCCCAATTCCCATTCGCCGAGATTAGGCGGTATTTGCAAATATTGCAGCCGTTCCTCCGGAGTTAGCAATTCCCTTACTCTCGCGTACATCGTTCTCATCCCCTCATTGCCATGCTATTTTTTCGACTTCAGATTGCAGATCCGCGCGAGTCGCCTTGACGTAAATCATCGTTGTATCCAGACTATCGTGTCCCATAATTTGCGCCAAGCGGTGCAATGGCGTGTTCTCTGCCATCACGTACCCGAACCGGTGCCGTAGATCGTGTGCGCTCAGTCCTTCGAGCCGCGCCACTTTCATGTATTTTTGAATCAAATGGCGTAAAGCTCGTTCGGTTAATCGATCGCCAGTTTTCTCCGAAGGAAACAGATAAGGACTATCCGGAGGAAGAACTGTCAGATATTTTTCCAAAGCAGATCTGCACGTTGCGTTCAAAGGTACTTCACGCTGTTTATTTCGTTTTCCGGACCGCACCGTAAGTTGACCGCTGCGTTTTCCGATTTGAATATCGCCGGGAGTCAAGTCGCAAACCTCCATCGTTCTGATGCCGGTATGAAGCATGACAATAAGGATCGTCTGATCCCGGAGAGAGCCGCTATGCTCGGCCGCAGCAATCAATGCAGCTTCTTCCTTGTCAGTCATCTGCCGAGGGCTTACCTTTTCTTCCGGAACCAATTTGACCGGCTTGGAAGGATCACGGCGAATCCTGGATTCCGAAGTGGCCCACTCAAAAAAACGTTTCAGAGTTATAAGTCGCCGATTAATGGTCGCCGGTTTTAATTCCATCACTTTTTGCGCGGCTTCCCGGTATCGTGTTAATGTTGGAGTAGCCACATCTTCGATTCGAAATATAACTTCTTCCTCTTGGTGGTCGGCTGTTTCAAACCAACCAATAAAATGTTTCAGGTCACTTGCGTATTCCTTTAGCGTTTTGGGATTCAAATCTTCGCGGGTGGTGAGAGCGTGAATGAAGTCATGAATAGTCTGCTCACCCTGTTCCGAAATCCCGGTCGTCTCTCTCATTAGCAAAGCCTCCAAATCTTGACTTACATTAGCGGACATGGTATTCTTATCTTAACCTATACATTAGCGGACATCAAGTGTGCGTTCTGAAAATGCATAACGACCGCTAATCTTAATTAGCGGTCATTAGAAAATTAGGAGGTCATTCCTTCATGGTAGTTCGTAAAGACGATTTGCATAGCCTGATTGAACGGCTCCAAGAACCCGATCAAAAAACAGCTTTTGACTTTCTTCAATATTTAATAGAACGTTCGGAAAGAAAGCCGCTGAGCTGGGAAGAGATAGATCGGCAAGAACCCGATGACGAGCCTTTGACGGAAGAAGAACTTCGCCAATTAAAAAGCGATGCCGGATATGTGTCGGGGGAGGTAGCCAAGTGTGAGTTTGGGCTACAAGTTGACTTACCATAAAGATGCGGTAAAATTTATCGCCAAGCAAGAGAAGCGGATTCAAGAACAAATCACGCAAGGTTTGAAAGGTCTGCTCATCATTCCTCCAGTTGGAGATATCAAACCAATGAAAGGCTTTATTGGCCTGTACCGACTGCGGATCGGTACGTTAAGAATTCTTTTCGAAATCAATCACGATGAGAAGGTGGTTTATATACGAGCTATTGATTCGCACGGCGGGATTTACAAATAACTTTTCTTTCGCTTTGTAGAGTTTGGAGTAATTAAGGGAAATGGGAAGTTTCCGAATTTGGGTAAACCTACTACTGTAACCCAAGATATAAACAATATTATCCTGTGATTTAGGAACAAACCGTCGAGGGAGCATGCTATTATTTGTTGACCTCTTCAACGTAAAGGAACGAAGATTAGGAAAATGAGATTGATTAACGTCTGAGGTCGACGTTCGTCGTTAGGTCCTGATTTAGTGCCATTATCCGGCCCCCCGAACATCTGCCGAAAATGAAGAAACGGCACAATTTGGAGCCTCCGAATTTATGGTCACCAACAATAACTGAAAATATCGATATACCACTTTCGATATTCAGATTGCCCAATTTTTGATGCTAACAGTGCAGATGCACCGATCGCTTCGGCCATGACCCAATACGATTTGTCGGTATCGATGATTCTCCTATTGGGATCATCCATCGAGTAGAAAATCCCTCCATTCTCTCGGTCCACTCCCTTGGTCGCTGCAAATCGAAATAATCGCTCGGCATAGAGGGCATGCCAAACCTCCGGAGCGTACTGATCAAGCAACTTTGCACCATTCAATAGAATGACCAAAAATATATCCATACGGACGAGTTTCGTCTTTTGTTTTTCCCTTATTATAATTCCAATCGATTTCCCAGTTTCCCAGTCCGCGTTATAATGCTCCCAAATGAGTTCTCCAGATTGCGGCAATAGTTTAAACATGACTGATTGCGCCAACTGTCTTCCCAGAACGATATTTTACGAAATCCCCGATCTGGCTGGCAATACTAACCACGAAAATAAATCTGGAAATACCCACAAGATGTTTTGTTAAATTCTCTTCATCATTCGGCCGTTCGTTGCATTTTCCTGGATTCCCATGAAATAGCCAACGAGAAGCAATAGACGTCATTTACTATCCTCGGGGTTATTAACCCCATTCTCTATGTCTTTGAGAAATTGGGGTAAAATCAGGACTGCATCAAGGATACAGGTAAATATAACAAACATTGAGGAAACCGGGGAGCTTGACATATACATCCTCCCGGTTATTGCGAAGTGGAACGCGAAGAAAATCGCAACGATCCAGTTAAGAGTGATGCAGATTCGAATTAACGAACATAACAGTTTCCTACCCCGTGTCATTTTGTGGAACACCTCTTTTGTAGTTATCTGGAAATGGGTTTCATTTAGCCATTCCTTCCTTTTATCCTGATCGACCCCCTTCCATCCACTTCAACACTTACCATGTTTCAAGGTAACTTTAGTTTCCCTGCATTGTTCAATTTAACCGAAACCTTGATCTCTTGAAGGGATTCCGTTGTTATTTTGAAATCTCTTTCCGCGTAGATCTTTTTCCAATCTTTATTTTTCTGACGATACAGCGCATGTTCCAGTTGTAACAGGTCGGAATGGATTTCAAGCCCTTTTTCGAACGTTCTTTTGATTTCATTTTGTACTAGTTCTGCCGCTTTCTCCTCCATAAGCCGTTCAGACATGGGTTGGATGATCTCGCTAACATTTCCCGAAAGCTTAACATCGACGGTATACGTAACTTCCTTTCCCTTGACATGCGGAATGATTTTAACCTTTGGATTCTCGAGAGACAATGCAACCTGTGGCTTTCCACCACTGCGAAGTATTAAAGGGCTACGTTGGGTTTGGGGTTCCACCCAGCGGAGGCCCGGAATGTTTTCCCTGGTGAGCCGACCTCGATATTTTCCATCCTGCAAAACGAAAACACCATCCATTTCAAGCATCGAATGCGGGTCTCCACCTTTTTTCCAATGCCGATCCGAAATGGATAAAGAAGGTAAAAGGGTCGCCTTTCCTGGTTCGTGGATATCGGACACGAACTCCCTCGAGGTTATCGGGGCAATGACCGATTCTTGTTTGTAACTCTCCTGCGGTTGATGAAGCAATGACATAAGCGGTGATAGATTAAAAAAAGGAGTTACCGCGAAAATTTGGTCTATCGGCTCTGTAGTGCCAAAAAACCATGGTGTGTAGCGCATTTCATAATAGCGGTGCTGCAGTTCATCGATCTCCTTTAATCCCTTTTTCAATACGTTCTCACTTACGACAACGGTGATAATTTGGCCATAAAAAATCCGCATCTCCGATGTGTGGTACAAATCATTAACGGCACTAAGTGTCGTATCCCCCATGCCTTGACCGACCCACACGGGAATTGGCTGGAGCGGCTTCCCTGATTCCATTTTTGCGACATCCGAGAAGTCCAGCAGTTGCCCATAAACGACGTATTGACCCTCGACATAATCGATCCCGATACTTGTTAAATAATTGACATCTTGAATATCCTTAATATCCCAGCAGCCAGTTAAAAGAAGTGGGAATATCAAATAGATGGACGTCAATTTCTTCCATCCCGACATTTAGGAATCACCTCTTCTCGTGGAATCTTTCGTATGCAACATTTCGGGTCGGCGATTTATTGTGTTCCACGGTTTTCGGATAACAGCCGCAATAAAGTCCTTCCAAGTTAAAGGGGATAAGGGGGCAAGATACGGTACACCAAAGGACTCCAACCGCGAAAGATACAAAACAATCGCAATCGTAGACAAAATAAATCCGTACATGCCCAGCACCGACGAACAAATCAATACAAAAAATCGGATGATGGTTACCGAACCAACGAGCGATTGATTGACCAATGTAAAACTTGAAACTGCGGTTACGGCCGCTACGACAAGCAAAGTCGTTGAGGCAAGTCCAGCACGAATGGCTGCATCCCCAACCACAATTCCCCCAACAACAGCTACCGTTTGGCCAACCGCTTTAGGCAGCCTCTCTCCGGCTTCTCGAAACAGCTCGAACATAAAGATCATTAATAAAGCCTCCATGGGCCCAGGCATAGGTAAGCCAATTCTTGACATCGAAATCGTTGCTAAAAGTGGATACGGTATTTGTTCCACATTAAAGGACGAAAGCGCAATCCAAAAACCCGGCAGCAGCAATGATATGACTAGACCCACAAGACGCAAAAACATCCCCAAAGTAGCATAATAAAACGGGAAATAGGCATCTTCAGGTGATTTTAGTAAGAGGGTTAAATTGGCAGGTCCTATAATGGCATTAGGGGCCCCCTCGACAATAACGGCGAATCGTCCGTGTATGAGACAGTCTGCCACATAATCGGGGCGACCGGAATAATCCAGTAAAGGGAATAAGGTGAACGAATAATCGGAAATGATTTTTTCCAATTGGCTGCTCCCCATTATGGCATCTATATCGATGTGTTGTAAGCGGGTTTTCGCCTCCTTCACAATTTCAGGCTGAATGATATCTTCGATGTAGAGCAAAGCCACTTTGCTGTTGCTCCTTCTTCCAATCGTAAATTGTTCATAACAAAGGGAATTGGTGCGAAGGCGTTTGCGAATTAATGCTACGTTGGTTGTTAGTTCTTCCACGAACCCATCTTTTGGCCCTTTGATGGATATTTCCGTGTTTGATTCCGAGGGGCTTCGATGAGGGGGAGAAGCAATATCCAATGCATATAGAGCATTCAGGTTTGAAAGGTAAATGATGAGTTGACCCGAAAATACGCGGGTTGTCAGATCCCCTGTCTGATCGACTCGGGTTAATTCGAGCTTTTTATCGAACTCTATACCAGGTTTCGAATGATGCAACATACTTTCCAATCGCGGAAACACGTATTCGTTGATCTGCTGTATATCCGCCAACCCTTCGCAATAGATAAGGTGTACCGTTTGCAGGGAGTCCACATCGCCAAAGTCATACTTATCCATCTTCACATCTGCGCAATTGCGAAATAAGGAGCGGAACCCTTCCGGTGACCATTCGTGATTTTGGGGCAGGGCAACCGATGGTACCGGGGAAGATGTATGATTTTTCAATAGGGATTTCCATAACCGGCGAAATTTCATTTATGTCTCACTCCAGTTCTATTTTTCACGAGTACAGCAATAAACAACAAAAGCGATACCCCTACAACTAAACCTAATGACAAAGGTAAATATACCTGTTTCAAAAAGCTGGCATATTGCATGTCGCTGACGGGTAACTCAACAACGACGACAATAATGATGCCGAGGAGCGTTAACCATACAAGCCTAAAGTTCTTGTTATGACTTGCTGGCAATAGATCGATTAGTAAAAGCAGCGAAATGGAAACCCGGACAAATGCCCCCGATAGCCACTGATAAATGGATAAGAAGTCTACATGCCGAATATAATTTCCAACTTGTACGAGACGCCATTCTTCATAAGCCGGGTACCGCAGTTTCGACGCTTCAAAAGGACCAAATTCAGCAATTGCGCCGGTAACTGGCCCCAATACCAGTATGATCAGAAAGATAGCCAATAAACATAGCGACCATGGACGAACGTTTGATTTCATTCGATGATGGAATAGCAGAATAATAATGAATTCTGCAAGTCCTCCACCTACATACATACATCCTTTGAGAACGGGCTCCACTCCATGTTCCATGATGGGTGTCAACAAAGCATAATTTTTCTTGGGAAGATTGGAGCTCATGACAAAATCCCCAAATACGACCACGAACGGCAGCAAAATGCCTGCAGTAATCGCAATGGTTCGGAGTCCGAAATGGACGGCATAACAACATAAAAGAATCAATGAAACGGATAAAACAAGTTGTGGCGTTTTTGGCAAGTAGGAGGCATGCGTCCAAGTGGTTGTTTCCTTTACCGTTAAAACAATAATCAAAAATAGATAGGCGATGAAAAAAAAACGAAATGCGACGGAAATGACCGTTCCATAATTCCCCTGTAACCAGGTCACAATCGGTTGCTGTTTTGTCTTTTTCATGATGTAGTAGAGAATAAGTGTCCATATTATATACGGCAAAATCATGGCCAAAACACTTAACCACGCGTCTCTTTTCGCCTCTTGCAACAAGGAGGGAATGACCATGACATGGTTCATTAACCCTACCGCTAAGGCAATGATGGAAAACGATGGGATTGTGCCAATGGCGAAACCTGTTTTATTAACCATATCGAATAGTCCCCTCAACAACAAATGGTTCCTTCTTCTTCAGCTTGTTATCCAAACTGGAAGGAAGCCATGAACTTAATAAACATTTATTCCCACAAATCCTGGAAGTATTCCTGTATCAAAGAAGTTGCAATATGTGCTTCTGGGACGTCCGCCATAATTGGATGACGGATTACTTTATGGACCATATTTGTAAACGTGAGTATCTCAAGCCAAAGAGTCCAGTTTGATCTTTTTACTCCTTAAAAAGAAAAGGGTCAGCGCCGTAGCGCCAACCTTTTATTTGAAGATGGCCAATCCACCGCTGAAAGAACTGGAAGTTGAATAACCGGTGGTCCGGGCTATGCCGCCCGGACTATTGAACTTAGAGTAAGAAAAAAAGCGAAGCCGGAAACATCCGAAGGCTTAGCGTATATTTTCGATAAAATGTTGGCGGGACCCC